>JAAIGF010170553.1_pt1 | contig 175988 bp, 133 predicted proteins | sample 6487441 | NCBI WGS metagenome assembly JAAIGF01 (sample SAMN13974129, study PRJNA590717) | phyllosphere metagenome | biome: pepper field; feature: multiple bacterial spot infested pepper fields; material: pepper leaves; isolation source: leaves from pepper fields | host: Capsicum annuum ... | reverse complement strand
CATTGCTCCGTGGGTACGCGCCGAAGGGCCTTCCATGGCCCTGCGGCGCTTGCTCGGCGTCCTGCCTCGCAACCCACTACGCAATACCTCCACTCGGCCTTCCCTTACGTCGCAATCGGCGGCGTCTGGGCTATCTCGGTTCAAAAAGCACAAGCAAAAGCAGAAAGCTCTTTGCCGCGGTCGTGATAGCACCGCAGAGCGCGACGTTGGTGAAGGCTGAGTGGAGACAAGGATCCGGGGCGGCGGGCGAACTCCTACAGCATTACCAGCGCTGTACCAGAGACACCACAACACTTACCGAGGACAGAGCCCATCAGGCGGTAAACGAATGCGAGGCCAGGTTGTAAAGCAGACCGGTCGCGAACAGACCGATCACCATGGAAACACCTTTGTTCAGCAGACGCGACGAGCGCGGTGAACTCAAGCGGCTGCCGAAGCAGGCACCGAAGATGACCCAGGCCGAACCGACCGGCAGGACGACAGCGGTAAAGGTGCTCATGAATGCCAGGTAATCCGCACTGCTCAGGAAAGTACCGGCAGGTGCCACGAACGAGGCGAAGAACAATCCCTTGGGATTGGTCAGTGTCGCAACGAACAGACCTGTCGGTGAAAGGCCCGGCGTATCATCGACGTGTTGAGCCGCACGCGCCATGGACCAGAGCTTCATTGCGATATAGAACAGGAAGCACACGGCAAAGGCCTTGCTGAGCGTCGCCACCCAGGGATAATCGCGGGCGACCCGGTCCAGGGTCAGGCCCCAGGCGGTGATCTGAATCATATAGGCCAGCCACTCTGCCCCCACCCACAGCAATGACTTCGCATTGAAACCCCGGTTCATCCCGGTCTGGAACAATAGCGAATTGGTCGGGCCTGGAACCGCGAGCACGGCAAGCAGCGTCAGAAAGATTGAACCACTCATGTTGATGTCCTCATTCGGTTTTAGCGTTGATTGGAACAGCGGATCCGGATCGGTCAGTGGCCATGATGAAAAGCCTTCGTTGCGCGCTTGAAGAGCTGCAGCAGGTCGTCCACATAGGTAAAGATCACTGGAATCACCAGCAGACTGAGCACGGTAGAGGTCAGCAGTCCGCCGATCACCACCACCGCCATCGGCTGCCTGAATCCCGGATCGGCCCCAACGCCGATGGCGGTCGGCAGCATCCCGGCGCCCATGGCGATGGTGGTCATCAGAATGGGCCGCGCACGCTTGTGGCAGGCATCGAGCAGCGCGTCATAACGGCTCATGCCGAAATCCCGGCGCGCGAGAATGGCGTAGTCCACCAGCAGGATCGAATTCTTGGTGACGATGCCCATGAGCATCAGCAGGCCGATGACCGAAGACAGGGAAAAACTCAGGTCGCAGGCCAGCAGCCCCAGCAATGCACCGCCCAGGGAAAGAGGCAACGCGGAAAGAATGGTGGCTGGCTGCAGGAAGTCGTGAAACAGCAGCACCAGCACGGCATAGATGCAGAACACACCGATGGCCATGGTCAGACCGAAGCTGCCGAACAGCTCGCTCATCAACTGCACTTCGCCCTGCTCCACCAGCCGGACGCCGGCAGGCAGATGCGCAAGCCCGGGCAACTGACGGGCCTGATTCATCACTTCGCCCAGGCTGCGACCATTGAGTTCGACAGAGAGCGTGACATAGCGCTGGCGGTCCAGACGATCGATCTGCGCCGGCCCGCTGCCAGTACTCAGTTCCCCCAGGGAAGCCAGCACCACCTGGCCATCCCGGCCATTGACGCGCAACTGGCCAATACGTTCGAGATCACCCCGCAAGTCGGGGCTCATGCGAACCCTGAGATTTACCTGACGCTGGGAAAGATTGATCTTGCCCAGTGCCGAGGAATAGTTGCCATAGGTGGCCAGACGCAGAGTGTCGGCAATCTGCTGACTGGTGACCCCCAACTGGGCAGCCCTTGTGTAATCGGGCCGGAACTGTACTTCCGGAGCCTGCAGCGAGGCACTGGAAGCAATATTGCCCACACCGCTCAGTTGGCGCAGTTGAGGTTCGAGAGCCTGCGCGGTTCGCTCCAGCAGATCCCCGTCTTCACTGGCCAGGACGATATCGAGCTTTTCGCCATTGCCATCGCCGCCCACACTGATACGAGCCCCCGGCAGCGGGCGCAAGGCATCGCGCATACGGGCTTCCAGTTCGGTCTGGCTGAGTTCGCGATCCTGGCGTCGAGCCAGCTCAACCGTCAGCGTCGCCCGGTTGACGGCTGCGCCATCCCCCGCTTCGCTGCCTGCCGTTCCCGCCATGGCAAAGATATGCCGGATGCCCTGGATCGATTTCAGGCGGGTGCTGGCATCGCGAGCCAGGCTGGCGGTCTGCTCAAGAGTGGCCCCCGGCGGCAATTCCAGGGTAATGGTGGATCGGGCAATGTCCTGAGCCGGCAGGAAACTGGTGGGCAAGAAGCCGATCAGCGCCAGAGAGCCGGCAAAAAACAACCCGGCCAGCGCCATGGTGGTCTTGCGCCATTCGAGGCTGCGGTGAATCCACACCAGATAGCGGCGCATCAGCCAGCCATCCTGCTCGATGTGCTCCACGGGCTTGAGAAAGGCCGCCGCCATCATCGGCGTCAACAGACGCGCCACCATCAGCGAGAACAGCAGCGCCGCCGAAGCCGTGACCCCGAACTGCACAAACAACTTGCCCGCAACGCCGCCCATGAACGCAGTCGGCAGAAATACCGCAACCAGGGTGACAGTAGTCGCGATCACTGCCAGACCGATTTCGTCTGCCGCTTCCATCGCCGCTTCCCGGGGGCTTTTGCCCATGCGCAGATGCCGGGCGATGTTCTCCACCTCGACAATCGCATCGTCCACCAGAATGCCGATGATCAACGCCAGGGCCAGCAAGGAAACGGTATTGAGGGTGAAACCGGCGAAATACATCAAGCCAAACGTGGGGATGATCGACAGCGGCAACGCAGTTGCAACGATCAGCATGGCCCGCGGATCGCGCAGGAACCACCACACCACCAGCACTGCCAGCAGAATCCCCTCGTACAGCAGATTCATGGAATCGTGATAGTTCTCCAGCACCGAGGCCGAGCTGTCACTGATTTCAGTCAGGCTGATGCCCGGCTGCCGGGCCACGAAGTCCGCCACGGCCTCACGGATGCCACGGGCCATGCTGACATCGGAAAACCCCAGAGAACGGATGACCTGAACACCGATTACCGGCTTGCCGTCCAGGAATGCCAGTGAGTGACGCTCGGCATGATGGTCGCGGATCGTCGCCAACTGGCGCAGCGCAAAGGAACGACCATCGCCAGTCGGCACATCAACCGCGCCCAATGCCTGAGGGTCCTCGATACCGCCCAGAGTACGCACCGCCATGCGTGCGCCACCCAGCTCCGCCATCCCGCCGGAGTTATCGATTTCCATGGCCTTGAGTTGCGTCTCGACAGCTGCGACCCCCAGTCCCAGACCGGCCATCATGGTCGGATCGAGGTCCACCTGGACTTCACGTTCGACGCCGCCGACCCGCAATACCTGGGCAACGCCCTTGACCTCCTGCAGGTGCTTGCTCAGTTCATTGTCGACAAACCAGGAAAGCGCCTCTTCGTCCATGCCCGGTGCGTCGATGACATAAGTCAGCACCGGCGTGTCATGAATCGTCATCCGCGAGACGCTGGGGGTGTCCAGGCTGGCGGGCAGTTCCGCCATGGCACTGTCCACCACATTGCGGACTTCGTTGAGCGCTTCGTTGCCGTCCTTTTCGATGGCGAAGCTGACATTGATCTGCACACTGCCCGAGGTGATGGTCGTGGTGACATGCTTGAGCAGGCGCAACGATGAAAGCCGGTCCTCGAGCTTGCGAGCCACCTCGGTTTCCAGTTGCTCGGGAGCTGCCCCTTCAAGGGACGCACTGATGGTGACCGTGGGCAGGTCGAGGTCCGGAAAGTCCTGAATACCCAGCCGCTGCAGACCGATGAAGCCCAACACCCCCAGCAGGATGAACAGCATGATGGCCGGGACCGGAAAGCGGATGGACAGCGACGACAGCGTCATGGCTGAACAGCCCCGCTTGCCACCGGCGTTACATGGGCGCCCTCACTGAGGAAGGCACCGCCGGAGCGCACGATGGTTTGCCGTTCGTCCAGTCCGGAAACGATTTCCACGGCATTGTCCCGACGACGCCCGACTTGTACCTGACGCTGCGCAACGCGCTCATCCGCATCGACAGTGAATACCCAGGAACGGCCATCGCGCAGAAACACGGCGGTATCCGGCACTGTCAGCGCAGGTTGCGCAGGCAACTCGATACGGCCAGTGGCATACATGCCCGAACGTGCCGCACTGCCCGGTGCAAGAGCGACGTACACCAATGCCCGGCCGGTGTTGTTATCCAGGATGGGCGATAGCAGGCGAACCTGACCGGCCACCGACTGACCGTCGGGCAACGTCAGTTGTGCATGCTGCCCAGTCTTGACCTGAAGCAATTGCCGGGCATCAAGCTCGGCCTGCCACTCGATACGACCTTCGCGTACCAGCCGGAACAGTTCGGTCCCGGCACTCACCACGTTGCCCAGCAGCGCAGTCCGCGATGAGATGACGCCATCATCGACCGCCACAATCCGGGTCTGGCCAAGGCGGATACGGATACTCTGCATATCCGCGGTTGCAACGCCCAGTTCGGCCTTGGCGGTGGCCAGTGCGATCCGGTACTGCTCGCTTTGCTGAGCGGACAGGACACCGGTCACACCCACCACCTCGGCACGACGCACATCGGATTGCGCCTTTTGCAGATTGGCCCGAGCCTGCTCGACAGTTGCCTGCTGCCTGCTCTGCTCGGCCAGCAGGCTGTCCTGGGCGAGAGTGGCCAGCACTTGTCCCTTGCGCACCCGGTCGCCGATATCCGCATCGACAGTGGCGATCCGCAGGCTGCCGGTTTCAGCACTGATCAACGCCTCCTGCCAGGGCAAGAGGCGACCGCTTGCCGTTAGTTCATTAGGCCAGGGACGCCACTGCGCCCGAGTGACCTCGACACTGAGACTGCTGAGATTACTGACCGGCTCGACGACCGGTGTCTCGGAACGACTGCGAATCACAGACACCAGCGCCAGAGCAATACCCAGTGCCAGCAGGATCCAGACAAGCTTGCGACGACCGGAACTCAAGATCGCTTTCCTCCCGAGGCCTGCGCAACTGACTGATTTTCAGGGCTGTCCTGCCATCCACCGCCCAGAGCCTTGTAGAGAGCAATCCAGTAACGTACCTGCTCCTGCTGCAAGGTGATCAGTTCGATCTGGGCATCCAGTGCGGAACGCCGGGCCACTTCCCGGTCCAGAATGCTCACGCCACCGGCCTGCCAGGACTTGTCCACGGCCTGAAAGTATTCGCTATAGCCCTGTGTCGCCCGCTCCACATCGGCTTCACGGCGTCGGGCCGCATCAAGCCGGACCAATGCCTGCTCCACTTCACCCACGGAGGTGCGCAAGGTCTGCCGATAAGCCGCCAGTGCCGAGTCATAGGCCGCCTCGGCACTCTTGACCGTGGCGCGGCCAAGGCCGCCATCGAGCAGCGGTAAAGACAGCGCAGGCCCCACAGTCCAGTTACGCAGCAACTGACCATTGCTGGTCCCGACAGCGAACGAACCGGAAAGGCTCAGACTTGGCCAGCGCTGTGCTTCGGCCACGCCAATATCTGCGCTGGCAGCGGCCAGTTCGCGCTCTCGCGAGGCCAGGTCGGGTCGCTGACGGATCAGATCGGCGGGAATGGAATGGACGTCCAGTCGGGCTGGCGACGGCAGTATTGCCGGAGCCTGGCCCAGCAATTCCCGCACCCGGTCTTCATCGCTGCCGGTCAGTTGGGTCAGTTGCTTGAGCAGTAATTCACACTCGCTGCGCTGATTGACAAGGGTCGACTGGCTGCTGGCCGCAGACGCCTGGGTCAGAATCAGATCGGCAGGTGCAGTGAAGCCGGCCTTGAGGGACAGTCCGGTGAGCTCGGTGGTCTGGCGTTGCGAGTCGAGCTGCTCCTGATAAGCCAGGACCAGACGCTGGCAGCCTCGATATTGAACATAGTCATCGGCCACTTCGGCAGCCAGCGACACTCGTGCGTCATGCCAGTCATCGACCCTGGCCTGGATGCGATTGCTCGCGGCTTCACGGTTGCGCCGGAATTTGCCGAACAGATCCAGCTCCCATGCGGCATCGAGTCCGGCCGAAGAGCTGGAGTACGTCTGACCGCTACCGTCCTGACGCTCTCCGGTACGGTTGCGCGCCAGTGATCCTCGCAAGGTCGGAGATGCATCGGCATCGCTCACTGCCAGAGTCGCCCTGGCCTGCTGGATGTTCGCCCATGCCTGATCGAGCGTAGGACTATCGGCTTCCGCCCATTGCAGCAGTTGCTCCAGTTGCGGGTCATTGAATTGCTGCCACCAGCCGGACAGCGTCTTGACGCTGGCATCGTGGGGCAAAGGTGCATGCCAGTGCGCAGGGATGGAAACTGCCGGAGGCTGATAATCGGGTCCCATCACACAGCCGCTGGCAATCAGGGCAATGAGTATCGGCAGTGACGATTTCGCTGCCGTTTTGAAGATATCCATGACGTCCTCTTGATGCCTGGACGTTGGGTCAGGCGCTCGGCTGCATTGACGGCGCTATTGAAACGTTTGACGCAATGACTGTCTGGCGCGGAAAGCGGGGACATTGTCCCGTGGGAAATTGTCGGTCCATGACCTGTGCAGCAGAATCGCTCTCACATCACGCGGGTATCGAACGACTCGCAGGAGATGCCATTTCTCAAGGCAAACGAGTGACCGACTATGCAAGAGTTGAGCTATCTGAAAAAAGTCGAATCCAACGCAAGGACATACGCGGCCACATTCCAGCGCCTGTTCGTCAGCGGTAACGGTTCACGTATCAAGGATGATCAGGGACGTGAGTACCTTGACTGTCTGGCCAATGCCGGCACCCTTGCCCTGGGTCACAATCCTGCCGTTGTCCGCGAAGCCGTGCTTCAGTTCCTGGATACCGATCAACTGCAACAGGGCCTGGACCTGGCCACACCTGCCAAACATGAATTCGTGCAGGCACTGTTCTCTACCTTGCCCGCGCCAATGCGCAATAACAGCAAGATCCTGTTCTGCGGCCCCAGCGGCTCGGATGCGGTGGAAGCCGCCATCAAGCTGGCCCGTCATTACACCCAGCGCACTCCGCTGATGGCGTTCCATGGCGGCTATCACGGCATGACCGCAGGCGCCCTGTCGGCCATGGGCAATCTCAAACCCAAGATCAATACGGGGGCGGTCAACCCCGGCACGCACTTCCTGCCCTTTCCTTATGCACTGCGCTGCCCCTTCGGTACCGATGGCGCACAGACCGACCAACTGTCTATCGAATATATCCGCACGGTGCTCAGCGATCCCGAAGGCGGCGTCCAGAAACCGGCGGCAGTGATCGTCGAAGTGATTCAGGGCGAAGGCGGCTGCATTCCCGCATCGGCAAACTGGCTGCGCGAGTTGCGCGAAATCACCCGCGAGCAGGAAATCCTGCTGATCATCGATGAAGTACAGACCGGCCTGGGCCGTACCGGCAGCACCTTTGCCATTGAACACTCCGGAATCGTCCCGGACATTCTGGTGCTGTCCAAGGCCATTGGTGGCGGTTATCCGCTGTCAGTGATCGTCTTTGCCGAGCATCTGGATACCTGGGGTGCCGGCATGCATGCGGGTACTTTCCGTGGCAATCAGATTGCAATGGTGGCGGGGGCTGCGACTATCCGCCATGTGCAATCACAAAACCTGGCAGCCCAGGCGGCAGCGCGAGGCGAAATACTTGCCAGCGGTCTCAGAGACATTGCCCAACGCTACCCGGCCCTGGCCGAAGTGCGTGGTCGCGGCCTGATGCTCGGGGTCGAGGTCACTCACCCCAAGGAAAAGGGACGCACCGGGCCGGGCCATTCGCAACTGGCACGTGCCATCAAGCTCAACTGCTTCGAGAATGGCCTGATTATCGAAACCGGGGGACGCCACAGCTCCGTGCTGCGCTTCCTGCCGGCACTGACCATCAGCGAGCAGGAAGTGGGCATGGTTCTGGAGCGTTTCGAAGATTCGGTAGCGGCAGCCAGCAAGGCCCATTGAGCAGTAGGAGCGAATTCATTGGCGAACTGACTTGAACGCCTTCAATGACGTCTCGCCAATGAATTCGCTCCTGCCGAGGGGGGTGGATTTGCTTATTCTTTTTGCTCCAGAAAACAGGTTTTTTATTATTTCTAACCATTAACCCGGCTTCTTATAGTGAGACTCTTTATTGATGCCACTGCAGGAATCCCTGATGTTGCCACGCGTGTTATTACCCGGCCTGCTGATGCTGCTGGTCGGCTGTTCTGCCTCTCCCGTTCTTCCCGTCCACACGACTGACCCAGGCACTTCCACCTTGCAGGGCGACAGTAGCCGTCCACCCCAGGCGACGTGGCTACGCACGGAATTGTATTTTTCGCTGGGGTTGCTGGACAGCGAGAAGGATCAGGCGAATGTGGCGCGCTGGCGGGAGTTTCTGGACAAGGAAGTCACGCCACGTTTCCCCGATGGTTTTACGACACTCGATGCCTACGGCCAGTGGCGGGATAAAGGCGCTACACAACCGGAACGACTCAATACCCGGGTGATCGTGATCCTGCATGAAAATACCGCCAGGAACCGCGAGAACATCGAGGCCATTCGCCTGGCCTGGAAGCGCGTAACCGGCGATCTTTCTGTATTGCGTTTGTCGCAACCGGCAGAGATTTCCTTCTGAACCCAAACGCCGCCCTTATCAAGGCGGCGTTTCTCGTGACAACCCATCAGAATCCGTAAGTCACCCTGGCGTAGTAATACGCGCCATTGGTACCAATCGGCGACAGTACGTCATACGGCAGGTTACCCCCGTAGTTGATCTCGGAGCTGGAGCGCTCCGGATATCGGTCGGTCAGGTTGTTGCCACCCAGGGCAATATCGAATCTGGGCGTGAACTTGTACTGCACCTCGGCATCCAGTTGCCAGACAGCATCATAGGTCTGCTCAGGCTGGGAATCTCCGAAATCGAATACGCGGGTGGTCTTGCCCTGGCGCGTCAGGCGACCGAGCAGCCCCCAGTGCTGGCTGGCCCAGTTTGCGGAAAGCACGAAGCGGTCCCTGGGTGCCGCATCGGTCAGAGTGTTGCGCTCCTCAACACCCACCAGCGCATCGCTGCCGATGCCGAGATTGCTCAACTGCGACGGAGTGCCTTTGGTCTTGGTGACTTTGGTGTGATTCCAGGTGTATGCCGTGGTCAGGCCCAGTTGGCCGTCCAGAAAGGGCTGACGGTAGTTGAGCACCAGTTCGGCTCCGTCAGTGCGAGTATCGGCGGCATTGGTAAAGAAGTTCACATCATGCACCCCGGCGACTCCGAGGTTATCGTTGATGTACTGCTCCAGCGCATCGCTGCCAATGCGTTGCGACAGGGTAATGCGGTCCTTGACGTCGATGCGGAACACATCGAAGGACGCATCGAAACGCTCACTCAACTGCGCGGTCAGGCCGAGGCTGAAGTTCTTCGAGGTTTCCGGTTTCAAATCCTCGGCACCCAGAGCGCGAGCTATCGGGTCGTTGACCGACAGCACCCGGATATCAGTCAGCGTGCCGCCGGTACCGAAGTTGCTGGTGGTGTTCTGAAAACCCACCTGCGCCAGGGACGGTGCCCGGAAGTTGTTCGAGACAGCGCCGCGCAAGGCCAGTTGCTCGGTCAGGCGGTAGCGGCCGCTCAGCTTGCCGGTGAGCTTGCTGCCCGCATCGTCATAGCGCTCCCAGCGAGTGGCGGCATCGACAAACAATCGGTCGGTCAGGTCGCCGGACAATTCGACATAGGTGCCGAATACGTTGCGGTCCAGATCAACCTCTTCGCTCGGACGCAAGCCGTTGGCCCCATCGGCCCCGGTACCGAAATACGAAGCCTCGTCGCCGGCATAGGTCAGGTAGTTTTCGTAGCGATATTCACTGCCCAGAGCCAGTACGAAAGGACGACCTGCCAGGCGCAGCTCTCGAGTGAAATCCAGATTGGCGGTGGTCTGGCGCAGTTCGTACGTTCCGGTATCGAAGCGGGTCGGTGAGTCGGCTCCCAGAGCTACGTTGAGAGTACGCTGGGTGGCCGATTCAAAGTGATTGCGGCCATGAGTGACGCTGCTGTCGAAGTCCCACTGCTCACCGATCAGGCCCTTGAAGCCGACAGTGGCCGACAGGTCCTTATTGTCGCCCAGCGACTGCGGCAGATAGCCGTCGGGATAGAACTGCGGCTGATCGCTGGGGTAGCGGTAAAACTCCGCCCCCGTAGTGTGCCGTTCGTTGTAGGTGCCAAATGAATAAGCCTTGCCATTGCCCAGCGGCAGTTCGCTGTTGAACCAGGCATTGATGTCCCGTGCCACGCCGTCGCCCATGACATAGTTGCGCTGGCCCGGGGTATCGGCAAAACCGTCGAAGCCGGCCCGGTTGGTAGGATCTCGATCCTTGTATTCGGTGCCGCCACGGATAAAACCGCCCTCTTCACCCAGGCGGGTGCCGATCTTGGCCGTCGTCAGCGAGTTGCGACCATCGGTGGTGGTCTTGCCGATAGCATCCTGGCGCGTGTGGTAAGCACCATAGGTAGTCGAGACTTCGCCGCCCTCGGGAGCATCGTCGAGGATGATATTGATCACTCCGGCAATCGCATCGGAACCATATTGCGCACCGGCTCCGTCACGCAGCACTTCGATGCGTTTGATCGCACTGATGGGGATCGAGTTGAAATCCACCGGCGCGGTACCGCGACCGATCTTCGAGGAATCGTTGACCAGTGCCGAAGTATGACGCCGTTTGCCGTTGACCAGCACCAGCACCTGATCAGGACTCATGCCCCGCAACTGCGCAGCCCTTACATGGTCCGCACCGCCGGAGTTGGACTGGCGGGGAAAACTGAATGACGGCAAGAGCGTCTGCAACGCCTGACCCAGTTCACCACCGCCTGCTCCTGCGGATTTGAGATCATCGGCAGTCAGGACATCCACCGGCACGGGCGAATCCAGAACGGTACGGGCCTTGCCTCGTGTGCCGGTCACCAGTACGGCGCCAAGGCGTGTGTCATCGTCGGCACTCGGGGAAGCGTCTTCGGCTTGCGCAGGAAGTTGCGTCATTGCCGCCACCACAGCGGCAGCCAGCAGTGACCGTGAACGGTAATACATGGAACGGCTCCTTTGAGGCGCAGAAATACCTGCCGACAAGCAAAAGTTACGGCGGTTTTCTGCTGTAATTTTTAAATCCGGGCCTGTAGCGAGATCAATGCAAAAGACACAAAGAGCCAATAAAACCCTTTGAAGACAGGACATTAGACGAGGCGGCAATCAATGCCAAAGAACCAATAATACTTAGGTTATATCGGCCTTTAATACTGTTCTCCCTGCAACATTAGTTGTTGGGCAGGCAACAGTTAAACAGGCTTTCGCGGATAAATCCGCTCCCACAAGGCAGGAGCGAAAGATGTTCATTTTATTTGGCCAAGGGAATCCAGGCCGAACGTGCGACACCTGCCGCATCACCGAACGCCGGTACTTTTTTCGCCAGATCGCGGACATTCTTCACATCCAGATCCAGCAATTGCTGGCGGGTAATCAGGGTCGGCGGCACCAGTACACGTGCTCCCGGATCTTCACCGGCAATACGCATGGCCAGACTGCGGACGCTGATTGCGCCTGCCACTTCCGGGTTTACCGCTGCGGTGGCAGCCCAGGCACTGCCAGGCTCTTTCATGATCTGGATATCGGCAGTGGAAATATCGGCGCTGTAAATCTTGATCTGCTTGCCAAGGCCTGCCTCATCGACCGCGATCTTGGCACCTTTGGCAAACTCGTCGAAGGGCGCGAAAATCACCTGCAAGTCTGGGTTGGCACGCAGTACGGCACTGGCCTGATCCGCCACCGAGTTGGCGATGGGCGGGTTGAGAGTGCCGAAACGGGCCTTCTCGACAATGCCGGGATTGTCCGCCTTGACCTGCCGCCAGATTTCATCGCGACGCTCCATCGGCGTAAAGCCACCGATGAACACATAGCCCGCCTGGAAGGCGTTGCCGTTGTCCTTGAGCGCCTGGTCCAGCGCCAGACGTGCCAGTTGATGGTGATCCTGTTCGATCTGGGTCACTTGCGGATTGCCCAGATCGATATCGAACGCGACCACCTTGATGCCTTTGGCGACGGCCTTGGCCACGGTGTCCTTGAGGGTTTCGGCCAGGCCCAGTTGCACGATGATGCCATCCACGCCAAGGTCGATGGCCTGCTCCAGCATCTCACGCTGGGTCGCCGCCTGTTGCCGGGCATCGAACAGGCGCAGGTTGATGCCCAGCGCTTCGGACTGTTTCTCGACGCCACGCAGGTAAGCCTCGGGGAAATCCCCCGAGAACAGATAGCCCACCAGCGCGATATTGACTCCGCCCTTGTCGAACGGCGCAGGCGCCCCGGCAATTCCGGCAGCGCTGGCACCTGTGGCCAGGGAAGCGACCAGCGTAGCCGCGAGTAGGCGTCGCAGCCCGCGAGTGATGAATCGATGCATCGAGTATTCCTTCTCTGAGAGTGAGGCTCAACGCGCCCGTTGCGCGAGGCCGAAGGTAAACATCAGCGCCAGGACCAGTACCGCGCCCTTGACGAAATCCTGGGTGTAGTAAGGCGCATTGAGCATGGTCAGGCCATTGAGCAGGGTTGCGACCAGCAATGCGCCCACCAGCGTGCCAAACGCATTGGGCTTGCGGGCACCGAGCACCGCGAAACCAATCAGCGCCGCGCCCAACGCATCCAGCACCAGACCATTGCCGGAACTGACATCGCCACGCCCCAGCCGGGCAGCCAGCAATAGCCCGCCCAGCGATGCGAGCACCGCAGAGAGCACATAGGCCAGCAGTTTGTATTTTTCCACCGGAGCACCGGCCAGCCGCGCGGCCCGCTCGTTACCACCGATGGCATAGAACACCCGGCCAAAACGGGTCAGTTCCAGAAAGCCCCAGACCAGAAAAGCGACCACCAGCATGATCAACACAGGCACCGGCACGGTGTCCCACAGCCGGGCGCGGCCAATTGCCAGGAAGGCCGCGCTGAAACTGCCGGAAGCCTCGTCGCCGTTGGGCAGGGTCATACCGACGGCAATGGAACGCCCACCGGTGGGAATCAGTTGCAGGCCAATGATCAAAAACATGCTGCCCAGGGTCGCAAGAATGTCGGGGATGCCCATGCGCACGATCAGAAACCCGTTGAGCAAACCCACCAGTGCCCCGCAAAACAGACTGATGAAGATTGCCGGCAGCGGTCCCCAGTCCAGAACCACCATCACATAGCTGGCGCACATCAGGCTCATGGCAGCCACCGCGCCGATGGACAGATCAAGCCCGCCCACTGACATGCTCAGGGTCACCCCCAATGCCAGCAGCGCCACGATGGACACCGATTGCAGAATGATGAACAGATTGCCGACCCGCAGGAATGCAGGCTCCAGCACCGAAAACAGCACGACCACCAACGCGAGGAGCAGCAACAGCCCGTAGTGAATGGTGAAACGCAGCAATGACTCCCATGGCCGGGGCTTCAGGGCGTTTGAAGAAATCGACTCAGACAAGCGCCGCTCCTTGAGGATGTAAAGGGTTGACAGGAGGTTGCGGGGCTATGCCCGCCATATGAGCCACGAGTTGCTCGCGTTGCAGACCGGCACACGGACAGTCGGCCACGACACTGGCATCGCGTACCACCAGAATTCGGTCGGCAATTTCCAGCGCTTCATCGGGGTCGGAGCAGATCACCAGCGTGGCGCGCTGACCGGCACTGGCACGAATCCGCGTACCGATCTCCCGGCGAGCGCGGATATCCACGCCCTGAAACGGCTCGTCGAGAATCAGCAGGCGACCATTGCCCAACAGCCAGCGAGCCAGCACCACTTTCTGTTGGTTACCGCCGGAAAGCGTCTCCATCGACACATCGGGACCCGCACACTTGATGCCCAGGGTCTGTATCTGCTCCTGCACTGCCTCGCGTTCTGCACCGGCATTGATAAAACCACCACGGCTGAATCGCGGCAAAAACGGCAGGGTCAGGGTTCGACTCAGGGAAAAGCCCGGCACCAGCGAACCACGGACGCGATCCTCGCTGGCCATGAACACACCGCCCGCAATGGCTTCCCGTGGCGACTGCGGTGACCAGAGCTGGCCATCCAGTTCGATGACACCTGCCACAGGCTTGCGCAGGCCGTAGAAGAGTTCAGCGATCTCGCTTTTGCCTGCACCCAGCAAGCCTGTCATGGCGACCACTTCGCCTTCGTGCAGGCTGAGATCGAAAGTCTTACTGGCGTCACTGAGCTGGCAGCCACGCACCCGCAGAACCTCACGGCCTGGTTCTGTCTGCTGGTGCGCAACCGGAGCCAGTTCACTGCCGAGCATGGCCTGCACGGCAGCGGCAAGATCCAGTGGAGCCGCGAACTCGCCCGCCAGGCGTCCGTCGCGCAACACGATTGCCCGGTCGGCAATGCGCTGCAGGTCTGACAGGCGATGGGAAATGTAGAGAATGCCGACCCCGCGTCCACGCAACACATCGATCAATTTGAACAGACGCTCAGCCTCGGTAGCCGACAAAGAAGCCGTGGGCTCATCCAGCACCAGCAGCCTGGGTTTGAGCGCCAGCGCACGAGCCAGCACCACCAGTTGCCGCTCAGCCGTACCGAGGCTTTCGATAGCGGCGTCCAGCGGAAGCTGCAACTCCAGACCTGCGGCGATCAGTGCAGCCCGCTCATGAAGGTGTCGCCGCCTGCTCCAGATGGAGCCTTGTGGCTGACACAGTTCATCCAGCACCAGATTCTCGGCGACGCTGAAACCCGGCACCACCGCCTCGTCAACCTGCTGGTGAACGGCAACGATGCCAGCACGACGCGCCTCATGGGGGGAACTAAAACCACACGCCCTGCCCTCCATCTGCAACTGGCCCGCATCATGGCTATGGCTGCCGGACAGGATCTTTACCAGAGTGGATTTGCCGGCACCATTGGCGCCCAGCAAAGCCACGACCTCACCGGGATAAAGATCCAGGTCGATATCCTGCAGGACCCGGCTTGAGCCAAATGACTTGCCCAGCCCACGGGTACTGACCAAGGGATCCCGAGGGACCGTTACGGGCACTTTCATGGCGAACTCAATACAAGGAATCAGAGAAAAGCAGGCCGCGTACGGGTCACACTGCGATAAACGATGTCATCAAGAGAGACGGAATGGCATATAGCCTAATGGACGGGTTATCAAGCGATAAATAACTAATTGAAATATGTATAGAAGCGCCAGCATCCATGCTCGTGCTATCAAGCCCCTGCAGGCGCTTTCCCACAATCGAGGACATGGGGTGCTGACATGCTCGTTTGGCCTGAAAGCGCTTGCAGGCTGCCGGATGTGCCCAGTCTGAACAGATACTGCGCAGTCAATTGCTCCAGACGTGTAATACCCAGCATTCCCATATCACGGCTGATTTCATCATGGATCAGCTTCAGTGCATGGGCTACGCCCGCATGCCCGGCGACAGCCGCGGCGTAATTGAATGGCCGGCCAATGAACACGGCCTTGGCACCCAATGCCATGGCCTTGAGTACGTCGGTTCCGCGTCGCACGCCGCTGTCCAGCATGACCGTGAGGTCCGGGACAGCATCGACAATGGCCGGGAGCGCCTGTAAGGGTGAAAGACTGCCGTCCAGCTGACGTCCACCATGATTGGAGACAATCACACCATCCATACCAAGCTGCCGGGCCTTGAGGGCATCATGCGGGCTGAGAATGCCCTTGAGCACCATCGCGCCCTTCCAGCGCTTGCGCACGGCTGCAATATGTTCCCAGCACAAATGGCCACGATCCGAAAAATCCCTGAGCACATTACGGGACATTACAGGTGCGCCGCGTGTGGCGTAATTGTTTTCAAAATGCGGCATGCCGTGGTTCAGCAAGGTGCGCATGAACACACCGAACAACCAGCGCGGGTGTGTCACGCCTTGCCAGCCCAGCGAAATACTGGGCCGCAGAGGTGTCGAGAATCCGGCACGGATGTTGTTTTCACGGTTGGAGGGCACGGGCATATCGACCGTGATAACCAGCGTATTGACCCTGGCCCTGGCAACCCGCTCGATCAATGCCTCGATCTGTTCGTTGTGACCCGGAAGGTATGCCTGAAACCAGGTGTCGGGAGCCGCCTCCATCACCTCCTCCAGACGAATCAGCGATGATCCGCTCATGATGCAAGGCATCCGGCGTGCCTGAGCCGCCTGGGCCATGATGATATCGCCACGGTAACTGGTCAGTGCGGACAGCCCCATCGGAGCGATGCCCGCAGGGCTGCTGCAGGTCTGTCCAAACAGGGTCACGCTCTGATCGCGCTTCGACACGTCGATCAGAAAGCGTGGCTGAAACGCATACTCGGCAAAGGCCTGACGATTCAACCTGAGCGAGCATTCGTCTTCAACCGCTCCGCTGACATAGGCATACAACGGTCTTGGCAGAATGCTCCGGGCGGCCTGTTCAAAATCATTGAGCGAGAGGAAGTCGCCGGGAAATCTGCTCACTGTTTCGCTCCTGTCATCTTCCTTCGTGACTCATACGCAGTCTCTGGCTGCACGATCGACTGGCGATGTTACGTCAATTTTCGCAACTGATGAGCGTTGATCGCTTTATGCCCGAATACGATTGAACAGGCGTTTTTAATTCTTTTTAAATGCCACGAAAATCCGGCAGAGTCACACGCCTGTTCCCTGCTATCACGGCCACCAATGCATCTGGATCTACGTCAACTGCGACACTTCATCGCCCTGGTGGAGTATCGCAATTTCGGCCTTGCCGCCGAGTCTGTCAGTCTCTCCCAGTCGGCGTTCAGTCGCAGTATTCAAGCGCTTGAACAGAGTTTCGGAACCCGCCTGATCGATCGAACCCGCAACCTGGCACCCACCAAGAAAGGCCTGATCGTGCTGGAGCACGCACGGCTGATGGTGGGCAATGCCCATGACCTGATCAATGCGGTGCATCAATTCAACGAGAACGAGGACGGCGAGTTGTCATTCGCCTGTGGTCCTGCTCCGGCGGCCTGGCTGATGCCTCAGGCACTGGGGCTTTTCACCCGGAAGCTGCCCAAGGTCCGGCTGCGTTTTCATGTCGATAACTGGCAGGCTCTTGGACAGCGATTGCTGGCCGAGGAATGCGAGTTCTTCGTTGCCGACGCCCGCAATTTCGAGCACGACCCGGATTACCGGGTGGAGCTGCTCAGCCAGCATCGCTGGGGTTTCTGTTGCCGTAGCGAACATCCTCTGGCAGCGTTCGATGAAGTCAGCGTGGAACAATTGTTCAGCTATCCCCTGGCAGGCACCGTGCGCCCGCCCAATCTGCGCAAGGCACTGGTTGAACTCAGCGGACGACCGGATTTCCAGACCAGCATCGAATGCGATAACGGCTACAGCCTGATAAGTGTCATCCAGCACTCCGATGCCATTGGCACCACCAACGTCAGCCGCAATAACCCTTACCTGCGTCAGGGCCTCAAGCTGCTCAACGTGACGGGGCTGGACCCGCAGGCACCGGAATTCTTTACTCACTACGGCATTGTCAGCCGTGCCGGCTACAAGCTGTCATTCCTGGCACAGAACCTGATCGATGCCTTTCATGAGGCGGATCAGGCGATGCAGGCTCTGGAAGCGAATCCGCCACAAGACGAACTCGCCGACCTGCCCCTTACAGGGCTTGCACACTGAAGCGGCTGATTGCCTGACGCGACCAGACCGAACGCAGACCGAAATAGCCGGCAATCGGCAATGCATCGAGCGCTTGCTCGAACAACAGTTCTTCATCGACCCAGTAACGGGTCGCTGAAGAGGTCACGTCGATACGAATCCGGTAAATCCTCCCTGCTTCCAACAGATGGGCAGCGTCCAGTTTCTCGTCCAGTAACGGACGATTGCCCTGACCGTCGTAGTAACGAAACCGGGTGGTGGTGTTGGTATTGCCGCCCATGCCTACGTACCAGGTAGCCAGAGAATCATAGGATTCCAGCACGCCGTCACGCTCGATCAATTCGCCAGCCTCTCCATCATGGGCCCCCCAGAAGACGTTCATGTCCGACAGGCGATCGTTGACCTGCCCTGCCACGAGAACCTGGCGCAGGAATTCGATGCGGTAGGCTCCGCTCAGGCGCTGGCGCAGCCAGACGGTCATTCCGGCGCGGGTATCCATGATCAGGCGGCCTTGTTCGGCCCAGATCCGGGACTGCTCCGGCAATTCGGTTTCGGCGCTCCAGAGTCGAGTGTTGAAGGTCTGGAAATCATCCTGGAGCACCGCGCAGGAAGGCGCGATGGATACAACGTTCGGGTGAGGCATGAATACAGTCTCGAAACAGATGAATAAAGGACCGTCTAGTTATCCAGCGCCAACAAGGCAATCGCGGTCAGCCCCCACTGGGCCACGGCATTGGTCGATAGATTGGCAGCAGCGGATGTTCCGGAATGCTCATCGATGACCGACACGGGATCGGGCTCATTCAACGCATACAGAGCGTCAGGTGGCTGCACGACATGAAGGCTTCGGTTGGGTTCAGGGATGCCGCCCGAGCCACCGAAGAACTCCTTCCAGGCCCGATCTTTCAAGCCACGGTCACGCAATCGATAGGCCGCGAATGCCGTCAGGCGTGCATGACCCTGGGCGAGATTGAGATTAGCCAGTGGTGCGCCCAGGGCTTTTTCCCGCTCTGCCGCCGGAGCGTTGTACAACCGGCAGTAATCCAGCCAGGCGCGCTCGAAACTGGCCGAGGGCAAAAGCTGCAACAGCTCGCTACAGATCTCGGCCAGACCGAATACCGCAGACAAGTGCGACACCGACAGCTTGCCGCTGGTGTCGATATCGAAGCGTCCGCTGTCCAGCTGCATGTTGCCAAGGCCGGTGAAAAAACCATGGGGCTGCGCGGCAATCGTTTCCATGCTGTTGAGCAGACGACGCGCCATGGCCGGATCGCCGCTGCGCTCCCAGTCGGTCAGCCAGGCCGCCGCGATGGCTCCCCAATCGGTGCCGAATGTGATGCTGGCGTAACCGTCGCGAGGGTCGCGCTGCTGACCGATCTTGCGACCGGGCACCACTTCGCACAGGGTGCGCAAGGCTTCCACTTGCTCATGGAGCAAATCACCGATGCGTTCATCGGCGGTCAGGTAATACAGAAACCGGCGATTGGCTGCCGTGGATATTCGCAACTGTTTCGCACTGTCGCCCCAGTGCTGGACGTTATGCCGCGACCCCAGTGGCGCAAAACGCCCGATATGATGCACGTCGACTTCCCCGGTATGACGGGTCATGGCTTCAGCCATGCGAAATACATCCTGGCGGCCGGTGCGCAAAAAGTAGTACCAGAGCCACAGGTCGGTGCTCAGCTCCGAGTTGTCCCAGGCAAAGCCACCCACGTCATAGCGCCAGACATGCCGCTGCTCGTCATAGGTGTGCATCACATCGCCATAATCCCAGAACCCGTACCACTTTCGCTGCTCGACTTCGTCACGATAGAAATCGAAATACCACGCCAGTTGTTGCTCGATCTGCTGCCTGCGACCGCTCTCTTTCCTGACCGGAGCCCAGTCAGGGCCGAACACGCCGGCAGCATGCAAACGCTCGGGTGAAGCCAGCAGCAGAGGCGGCTCTTGAATGCGTTGGGCAATCTGTTGCAACACTGCGCCACTGGGTGTGCCAGCCACGAATTGCAATTCCAGCTCACTGGTCCGTGCGACGCCCGATGGAGTACCAAAGCCGGGCTCATAATCTTCGTAGGTGATTTCCAGAGCTTCGCGCTGTTTGACGAAGCTGTCCTGGCCCATGCCGTCGTGGTAGCTGCGCAGGTCCATCGGTGCGGCCTGAGGTGCCCACAGCCAGACGGTGACCTGTGCCCTTTCGGTCTGCGCGTCTTCGATATCCAGCTGCGCCGGGTAGCTCTGCCAGAAATTGCGCAGGCCAAATACCACACCGCCTTGAGGTGAGCCGATATAACCCACGCCCGCCGCCCGCTGCCCGGTAGCACTGTTGAGCCAGCTCTGGCCGGACGCCATGCGCTTGCTGATCTGGAAACCGTCCGGGTGCGCCTGCAGCAAGCGATAACTGCCGAACGCGGGAATGTACTGCAGTCGCTTGGCGACTTCGGGCGCAAATCCTTCCACAGGACCAGTGCTTTTGCCTTCTGTCTGAGCGCGCATGATCCCGTCACCCGGATTGCGGCGCAGACCGGTCAGGCCGCGCACCGCTTCGGCAAAAACCCCGCCGTTGGCAGCGACGAAGCGCACATGCCGGTCATGCAAGGGTTGATCAAGCGGCGTATCAAAACGCAGCCCCACGCCCCTGATGAAGTCATGTTGCTCATCGATATCGATCAGCAAGGTATGAATCAGACGCAGGCTTTCACTGTTGGCGTAGGCATAGATACGCACAATGAAAGGCAGCAAGGTCCCGTCGCCGTTCTGTAGACGATGGGTGCCGTGCAGGGCCACCACCGCCCGAACCGGGCCATTCTGTTCCAGCACGGCGCGCTGTATTTCACTGCGGTACTGGCGGATCGGCGTTGCGGGCTGATCCGGATCGCCCTGGACTTGCAACAGCAGATGCCCATTCTGCAGCGTGAGGCGGTCTTTGCGGCTGACGCTGCGCAGCAGGTTTGCGCCCTGTCTGGCAATCACGCATTGCAGCACGCCAGTATCGATGCGGATCTGCTCATCGTTTTCACTGGCCAGTGCACGTCCTGCAGGTGCGGCAATAGGGCTCGGACGCAGATCGTAATACCCCGCAACGCCCTGTTGCGGCCCCATGGCATGGGCGGTCCACTTCAGGCTGCCGTCGGGCCAGTAGGCCAGCGGCCAGCTTTGCAATGGCGGTGTCGATCCATCGCTGCCGTGAATCTGAAACTGGCTGCCTGCGGCGACCTGTCCCCAGGGCCATGGCGTGCCCCAGGTCACGCCGCCGAACGACACCGGTGTTTGCTTGCCCAGCCACCCGAGTCGGGCCTCGGCCTTGGGGGCCGGCTTTGCAGCCAGAGCGCTGCCGACAAAGGGCGCGGAGCCTGTCAGTGCAGCACCGGCGCGCATGAAGCTGCGGCGATCAAGTAGAAATCTGCTCATCGGTCAGGCCTTTAGAAGTCGTAGCCAACGGTCATGCCCAGGGTACGCGGCTCCCCCACCACCCCAAAGGCCGAGCCATAGTCGCCAGCATTCAGTGAGCGGTAATAACGCTTGTCCGTGACGTTATTGGCCCACAACGAAGCATTCCAGGTGCCCTCGTTGTATTTGCCACTCAGGCCGGTGGACAGACTCAAAAGGCCGTAGCCCGGAATACGGGTGAATTCGGAGTTGTCCACGGTGCCATAGGCCCATGTGCGATACGAATAGCGCCCGGCGACAAAAGCCTCCAGCCCCTCGAATGCCTGCCACTCGTAGCGGCTGCTCAGGTTGTAGGTAAGTTTCGGCGAGCGGAACACTCGGCTGCCGGTCAAGTCGCAGGAGGCTGGCGGACGGGGCGCAAGCGTCACTTCGGCCGGGCATCTGCCGCCCTTGAAGTCCAGATACGTGTTGTCCAGCAACGTGCCGTTGAAGTTGATGCTCAGGCCGTCCAGCGGCTTGAGGATCAGATTGGTTTCCAGGCCACGCGACTGCATGGTGCCAGCGTTGATCAGGTAGCTGCTCTGGCTTTCCAGGTCATAGGCAGTGGTCTGAAATTTCCTCACCTTCGACCAGAACAAGGCCGCATCTACCGTCACACGGTTGTCGAGCCAGTGGCTCTTGAGCCCCAGTTCGCTGCCAAGGGTTTCCTCAGGTTCGATCAGCAGGCTATCGAAACCGGCGGTGTTGGCCGCCCCCGAGGACACGTTCAATCCACCGGCCTTCTCGCCATAGGCCACGGTGAAATAGCCTTGCAGGTCAGGCATGAAGAAGTAGCTGAAGTTGAGCATCCCGGCGGGCAACTGGCTGTATTGATTCAACTCTCCAGAGTCGAAATCGTTTTTGTTGACCCGCCGGAACGAGCCGGATTTCTTGTTGTAGCTGTCACGCAGCCCGGCAGTGATATCGAACTTCTCGGTAACGTGCAACGTCCCCTGGGCATAGAGCGAAAATACGGTGTCATTGATCTCGCCCCAGCGTTTTACTGTCTTGCCGGTGTTGGACGTGTTGCCGTAATACTGCGTGGTGCGAGTGCCTGCTGCGTAGTAATCGTGGGCAAAGGTGTCCAGGTTCTCGCCCCAGTAGGTGACCCCGATGGCGTAGTCGAAAAGCTCGCCCCTGGGTGAATCCAGACGAATGTCCTGGGACCAGATGCGGTCACGCACGTCTGCGCCACTGCCTGAATACAAGGGAATATTCAGGGCATCGGTGTTGTTGGGCTGAAAGCCGAAATAACGGAACGACGACACCGAGCGCAGGTTGTAACCGTTGGCCAGTGTCCAGTTCGCCTCCGCCGACAGCCCGCCCTGGCGTACATACGCCTGGTTTTCATCGTCAGCATTGACCTTGTAGCCACCGCCGATCACCGTCGCGCCCACCAGCGCCGTGCGGTTCAGATAAGGCACCGTGCCGTTGACGGTATTGGCCTTGTCCAGTACGGATACCGGCTCACTGGTCGCCTTGTTGTAATCGGCGATTACCCGCAGGCTGAAATCGTTCGCCGGCTGCCAGAGCAACTGCCCGCGAATGCCGTCCTGATTGCTGCCGCCCAGATCATGGCCGGTGTAAATGTTCTTGATGTAACCGCCCTTTTCGGTATGGGACAGGTTGATGCGACCGGCCAGGGTGTCGGCCAACGGCCCGGAGAACATCGCCTGGGTCTGGGTATAGCCGCGCTGGCCGATGGACTGGCGCAAAGAGCCTTCCGGGGTGAAAGTGGGTTTGCGGCTATGGATATCCACCGCACCGCCCGTGGTGTTGAAGCCCTTGAGGGTGCCTTGGGGACCGCTCAGCACATCGGCGCTTTCGATATCCAGCAGGTCGTTGGACATCATGCCCGGCCGACTCAGGTAAACGTTGTCGAGAAACAGCCCGACGCTGCTGGGCATGCCGATGTTGATTTCCGTTCCGCCGCCATCGCCCACACCCCGAATGGTCATGCGCGTGTCGTAGGAATCCACTGTGGCCACATCCAGGCCGGAAGCCACTTGTTGCAGGTCTTCAAGCCGGTAGATGCCTTGCTGCTCAAGGGTCTTGCCGCTCAGCTCGCGCTTTGACGAAGGCGGCTGCTGAGGATCGGCTTCGCGCACGCCCTCCACCTGTACGGTGCCCAGGCGGGTCGTGGTTTCGGCCATCGCGGGAGCTACTGCCATGGCCAGTGCCATGCCGGTGACCCAAGGGAGGTATTTTTGCTGAGCTTCACGTTTCATGGGGTATTCCAGCGAGCAAGGGATGCCGTGCCGTCAGCGCGGGGCTGTCGGCAGATAATGTTCAAGGTCGGGTCTGGTGCAGAAATTGCGGCGCGAGCCACTGATCCACATCGATGTCACGACGAATCAGGCGCGCCTCCCTGGCGCTGCCGATGGACTGCTTGAGGCGTTCGACAAAACCGCTGTCCAGCTCAGGCGAGAGCAGCACCGACAGCGGCGGCGCGCCCTCCAGGTTGGCCTTCAGCAGACTGGCCGGATAAGACGCCTGATCGGCCAGTAACTGGATATAGGCCTCGCGGTTTTGCGGGGCGCTGGCCCAGCTCGATGCATCACGCTGGACCTGAACGATTTTGCTGACCCAGTCCGGATGCTCGTCGAGCAGTTTCTGAGACACCAGAACCAGACCGGACAACTCGCCCGCGCCACCCAGGTCGTGAGTCGAGACAGGCACCTGGGCCTGCCCCCGCTCGCGCAGCGCCAGAATATTGATACCGCCCCAGGTTGCATCAATCTGCCTGGCTGCCAGCGCCGCGCTGGCGGCAGCAAAGTCCAGGTTGATGACGCTGATATCCTTTTCGGTCAGCCCGGCAGTACGCAGTGCATCGATGAACGACAGCTGCGCGGCGGTCCCGCGAAACAGGCCGACACGCTTGCCCTTGAGATCTGCCAGAGCCTGAATCGACGAGCCCGGCGGCACCGCCAGATAATGCGCGACGCCACGCGCCGCGACGGCAACCACTCGCGTATCGAGCCCGCCCGACTTGCCGACGATGCTGCCCAGATCACCGAGATAAGCCATATCCAGCTGACCGTTGGCGAACGCCTCGTTGATCAGCGGCGCAGCACCTTTGAAAAAGTGCCATTTGACCGTAACGCCTTCGGCACTGAACGCCTTGTCAAGACGCTGCTGGGCATGAATGACGTCCACCAGACCACCACCGGCTGGCTTGCTGCCAGACCCGATATCGGACACCGCAATATTGAGCTGCGCCGCAACCGCCGAAGTCAGCGGCCCCAGCGTCAGACCAAGGCTTAGCAGCAGTGAAGCAAGAAGATGAGGACGCAATGACATGGGCAGGTTCGGACTCCGTAGAAAACCACTGGCACTGTCTGGCCAGCAGGCGATGACGTTTAACCACAACGCCAGCGTTCTTCGTAAATACCGAAACCCCTCATGCTTATTTCAAAAAAGCATAAACAAGCAGAAATGCAGCGCCTGGAGGTTATGTAAGAAGCGCAAAAATCATTTGCGGCATTTGCATTGGATCTGCAAACAAGGGATGGGATGTAATGGGGGGCAGTTGCAAGCTTTAAGCGGCAAGCGGCAAGTTAAAAGCTCACCGCTTGTAGCTTGTAGCTTGTAGCTATCAGCTTATCCCCACCTGTTCGCCGGTATGGGCAACCCCAGATGTTCGCGTAACGTACTACCGCTGTACTCCTCGCGAAACAGTTTGTGTTTGCGCAGGATCGGCAGCACGCCGTCGACAAAGTCGTCCAGACCTGCGGGGAAGTGTGAGGGCATCAGGTTGAAACCATCTGCGGCGCGGCCCTCGAACCAGGCAATCAGTTCATCGGCCACACGTTGCGGGGTGCCGACCATGATCTTGTGCCCTCGCGCTCCAGCGGCCAGGTTGCAGATCTGGCGCAGGGTCAGGCCGTCGCGGTGTGAGAGGTCCAGCAACAGGCGAGCGCGGCTTTGCATGTTTTGCGGCAGCGGCAAGTCCGGCAGCGGCTGGTCCAGATCGAAGCCGGAAAGATCCTGCCCCAGACGATCCGCAACCATCAGCAAGGCAGCTTCCTGGTCGGTCCAGCTTTGCAGGTGGTCGAAACGCGCCTGGGCTTCGGCAGCGGTCTTGCCAAGGATCGGCATGACGCCGGGCATCACCAGACAATGATCCGGCGAGCGCCCATGAGCGACTACCTGCGTCTTGAGGTCGCGATAGAACTGTCGGGCCTCTTCCAGACCTTGCTGAGCGGTGAACACCACCTCACCGATGCGCGCTGCCAAGGCCATGCCCGGCCCCGATGAACCGGCCTGAACCAGTACCGGATGACCTTGCGGAGCGCGGGTCAGGTTGAGCGGCCCGGCAATGGAAAAGAATTCGCCCTGGTGATCCAGACTGTGAAGTTTGTCCGGGTCAAGGTACACGCCTGTTTCGCTATCACGTACATAAGCGCCCTCTTCCCAACTGTCCCACAGACCACGCACCACATCGACGAACTCCTCGGCCACTGCATAGCGCTGGGCATGGTCGGGATGGGTGGCGCGGGTGAAGTTGGCTGCGCTGTCGTAGCCGGTGGTTACCACATTCCAGCCGGCACGGCCTGCGGACAAGTGATCGATGGTCGCGAACTGCCGGGCGATGGTGTAAGGCTCGCTGTAGGTGGTCGACGCAGTCGCCACCAGCCCGATGCGCTCGGTGATGGCCGCCAGTGCGCCCAGCAACGCCACAGGCTCCAGGCGCACGATCATGGATGGATGTTCCTTGGGACCGGTCACCAGCTTGTCGCCGAAGAACACCATGTCCAGTCTGGCTTTTTCTGCCGCCAGGGTCAGGCGGCGGATCAGCGGGAAGTTTTCGCTGCCAGACTCCGCGCCGGGGTAACGCCAGCCAGCCGAATGATGACCAGCGGCCTGGATGAAAAGCCCCAGACGCATTTGTCGTGTAACTGCACTCATTTGAACACCTGCCTACATTCGATTTGAGCAGCCTTCTCAGGGCTGGCCGACATAGCGTGACACATCAGAAGCTCAAACGGACGGCCAGAGCGCCGAGGGTGACGACAAGGATGGGAAGCGTCAGTACGATGCCGACCTTCATGTAGTAGCCCCAGCCGATCGTGATGTTCTTGCGGGCGAGCACGTGCAGCCAGAGCAGTGTGGCAAGGCTGCCTATCGGGGTGATCTTGGGTCCAAGGTCGCAACCGATGATGTTGGCGTAGACCATGGCATCGCGAATGACGCCATCGACCCCGGCGGCATGAATGGAGAGTGCCCCGACCAGCACGGTCGGCATGTTGTTCATGATCGACGACAGCAATGCACTCAACAGTCCGGTGCCCAGCGAAGCCCCCCAGACGCCATAACCGGCGAACAGGTTGAGAATCCTGGCGATATGATCGGTCAGGCCGGCGTTCTTCAGGCCATAGACCACCAGGTACATTCCCAGGGAAAACACCACCACCTGCCAGGGCGCGCCCCTGAGCACCTTGCCGGTTCCGATCCTGTGCCCCAGTGCCGCGATGATATAGAGCACCAGGGCACAGACAGCGGCGATTGCACTGACCGGTATTCCGAGAGGTTCGATAACGAAGCAACCCACCAGCAGCAATACCAGAACCCACCAGCCCGCGATAAAGGTCGCACGATCACGGATCGCATCGGCGGGTCGCTGGAGTTTTTCCACGTCATAGGTTGCGGGCAGATCCTTGCGGAAAAACCACAGCAGCATAGCCAGCGTGGCAGCAATACTGACGAAATTGACGGGCACCATGACCGAGGCATAACGGTTGAAACCGATGTCGAAATAGTCGGCCGAGACGATATTGACCAGATTCGAAACCACCAGGGGCAAACTTGCGGTGTCCGAAATGAAACCGGCGGCCATGACGAACGCCAGGGTTGCCGCCGGGGAAAACCGCAGCGCCAGCAACATGGCGATCACGATGGGAGTCAGAATCAGCACGGCTCCGTCATTGGCAAACAATGCAGAAACCGCGGCTCCCAGCAGAATGATGAAAGCAAACAGCTTTTTGCTGCTGCCACCGCCCCAGCGCGCCACGTGAAGCGCAGACCATTCAAAGAAACCGGCTTCATCCAGCAGCAGGCTGATGATGATCAGAGCGATGAAAGTGCCGGTGGCATTCCACACGATATGCCAGACGGCAGGAATATCACTCAGGCTGACCGCACCGGTCAGAAGCGCCAGAACCGCACCGAAGGTTGCGCTCCAGCCTACGCCCAGCCCCTTGGGCTGCCAGATGACCAGAATGATGGTGACAACGAAAATCAGCAGCGCAATCAGCATGACTACAACTCGATGGCAGGACCGGACCAGTCACAAAGACTGGGTTGAGCGGTCAATGGTTCCTCTCATTCGCCAGAGATTCATCGACCAGCTCTACTGCCCGATTGAGAAGAGAGTCGGCTCAACCGACGCTCGTCAGGCTATGGCATTGCGCGTAGTGGCTCATGAGCCCTTTGAGAGAGTGCGCCAGGGTGATACGGGTCTGCTGATCGTAACGCTCAAGCTTGTCCGTGCGACCGTGATGCAGGTATTCCAGTATGGCGCTGGTGGCCGGTCGACAGGCACCGAACGCATGAGCCAGGCCCTGGGAGGTAACGGGATCGAAAGCGATTGCCGCTTCTCCAACCGCAAGCCATTGCGATGTCGCGACACAATCCAGCGCTGAACAGCCTGCATCGAGCACCTGCACAGGCGCCGTCGATAACTCGTCGGCACTAGCGTAGAGCTGCATCAGTTTTGTCTGCTGCAGTTGACGGGCAAGTTCGACCGGGGTACGGCCAGCGTCGCTGCCCTCGGGAAAAAAGCGCACCAGATGCCGTTGGCCACTGGTCGAGGTCGCGCCGGACCACCAGCCTTGTGTGTCCGCTTCGATCAACAGCCAGTCGCTTGAAGCCAGCTCCGAAGTACCGACAGGCAAACAGGCGGCCACAGCGACCTGACGACTCAAGCGCCGCCTGCCCGCGCCGCCGAGCCGTGCGATGCTGCTGGACTTACCCGAAGCATCGACCACGAAACGGGCCTTGGCGCTCCAGTGCTCCGTGCCGCAGGAACCGGTCAGCGTGGTGACGGCACCGAACTCGGCATGCGTAACCTGCACGCCTCGCTCCAGCGCAACACCGGCTGCCTGTGCCTTCTCCCGCAAGCGGGCATCGAACATCTGACGCTGCAGAAAATACCCCTGGGACGAACGCTCGGCGAAATAATCCCGAAAAGCCCGCTCCGGCGTCATCCAGATGGACTGCACGCCACAGCAGGGACGGGCCACCGAAAGGTCGTCCAGCAAATCGGCATGCCCAAGCGCGGCCAGAGATGGCACCGCTTCGGGCGACAGGCATTCGCCGGGTCTTGACTGACTTGCTTCATCGCGATCGACCATGCAGACGTCAAGCCCTTCCCTGGAAAGACAGATGGCAAGCGCCGAACCTGCCGGTCCGGCGCCCACGATCAGCACGTCGTACACGCGGGTCAAATCTCGTCCCTGCGCAGCCGACGTGGTGTCACACGTTTGTCCGAGATGGCTTTTTCGAGCTCGGCGCCCTTGAGCAACGGCTTCGGATGGTCCAGAGCTTCGATGGCCGCGAGCAAGGCAACCTTGGTATTGGGGCCAACGGCACTTGCCGGTCGACCGGTTTCCACCCAGGCGTGAGCTGGAAGTCCCAGTTTCTTTTGTAGCTCGGGCGATGTCTCCTGGCTGACCAGAACGCCAAGCTCCCACCACTGGCTGACCATCTTGTTGATACGCGCCAGATAGGAACCTTTCAGGTCACGCAACCAGTCCTCGCGGTAGGAGAAGTTCTTGAGCTGTTGCGGTTCACTCGACTGCGTCGAACCGACACGCTTCCAGGCTTCATTACTGAGCACACTGTTGGGCACACGGGCTCCCCAGTAGCTGGGGAAAGACAGATAGGAGCCGGGCTCGTATTCGGCATCGGACAGGCAGGATGCGCCGTCGGTCTGCCATGGCACACCCAGTGCGCGAGTCAGAGAGCCGGGACCTACGCCGTCCAGCGGGCCGCCTTTGCTCAGGCAGACTTCAGGGGTCAACTTGCTGCCATAGTCCTGGCGAACGGCCTGCCCCTGAGGCAGCACGGCCAGACGGTAAGGGCTTTTCCAGACGCTGGCCACACGCATGAACCAGGTCAGTTCGATGCCGGGATGGAACGGCCCGCCCAGGCATTCATGCAGGCCGACACGATCCAGTGCTTCGGTCTGCTGACGCGGATCCAGCGACGAGAACTCAGGTATGGCCGGTTCACCTTTCCAGTCGGAGACGAAATCCCCTTTCACCCAGTTTTCCAGTGCCTTGTACATCAGAGGCGTCACGGCAAGACCTGCACCTTCGACCTCGTAATAATCACCGTAGTAATCGCCATAGAACGGCAATAGCGCAGACGTGAACGTCCCCGTGCCATTCGGGATACGGAAAAGCTCGAAGACCCTGTTGCGGAATTCGGCATTCTTCCCGGAGCGGTCGGCGAGCTTTTTAACGACCGCCTCGTTCTTGGTATCCAGTGGAGAGCCGAAACCGCTAAGCATGTAAATGCCGTGGTTGGTCCACTGCATATTGGTCAGGCGATCGAAGATCGGCCAGATGTCGCGGGTGAATTCAGTGGTTTGGTTGGCAGGCAGTTGACCATTGCGCACATACAGGTCGCGTACCACGTCTTCCATGGTGACGACACCGAACAGTCCCGGTGCATAGTTGGGCGGCGTCACAGCCAGGAAACCCGGTTCAGCTTCGAGCGTGTCGCCATTGGCGAAGGTCACACGGGCATAGACCGGGCCATCGGAGATGTCGTCATGCCAATCCTTGTTGTTGGCGAATGTTTCAGGTGCGGTGCCAGCCTTGAGCGGCGCGGAATGCCCATGACCGCCCAGCGCAATGAGTCGGCCTTCACCGTCGGTGCGCAATTCGCCCAGATAGACAGGCTTGCTGTAGAACTCGCCGGTATCGAAGTGGAAAGCCTTGCCCTGTTTGTTGCGACCACCGATGGTTCTGGGACCAGGGAGAATGTCCAGCGCCTTGCGCTGCTTGCCAATGACTTCAGGATTGCGTCGGCCTGCGTTCTTCGCGTAAGGCGCAGGCAGGTCCATGGCATTCTCGAAGTTGTACCAACCGGCCTTGAGGTTGGCGAGCTCTACGGTCCAGTCGATCTTCACCCCGTCTTCGAGGGTCAGTTCGCGGACCGAGCCATCCGTCAGCTCAGCATAGATACGAAAGCGCACGGCCTGACGTCGCAGGTGGCCCTTGGCATCGCGGAACGCTCCATCCGCACTGCTGGCAACCGCTCCCGGAACCTCGGCAGCCAGAACATATTCATCATGACCCAAGGCATTACCGACCCGGGCAATCCCCAGCCCCGGATGCACACGTACTGATTTGATCGACGCAGAACTGATGGTAGCGGCCATTGCGATGTAGCCTCCCTGCTGAAGTGAAATATCCCGAGAACCGTTTCTCAGGCCACGACACTAGATGACAGAATATCAAGATGTCAAATAGCCACACCCCAGTTTCTGCATCGCTTTCTGCACACTGAAAATCCTGCCCACAGAAGCATTTACATTCGCTGATCAAATACGGCTAAATGGCGGCCTTCCTGCTCCGGGCCCACCCATGGCTTCAATGAAACGCATCAGTTCCTGGATCGCCTGCCTGGCCATATTGCTCAATATGCTGGCCATGCCGATGAGCCGCGCCATGCAGACGCCGGATACGCATTTACTGCTGTGGGGCGGATTTTGCTCGGGGAACGGTTCGAGCGTTTTGCCGCCCGGCTTCAAGAAACTGATCGATACCCTGCAACCCGCTTCCTCGAAAGCCGCCATGCAGCATGGCGACTGCTGCTGTGGCCATGCCGGACTGGCAGCCCTGCCATCCGACTACTACCGCCACTTCCTGCCTCGCTACACACCTGACACAGCCCTGGACAACCCCGAGCAACCGACGCTGCACCCCAGGGTCCGCTGGCCCAGTCTGACCCCGCGCGCCTCTCCCCTGGCCTGACCACGCATTGCCCGCCGATTCTGGCGCGGCTTTTCCTGTCTGGCGCTGGAACGCCTTGAACGGCCACTCCACGTCCGCGAAATATCTTGGTCTCCAGGAAGTAAGTGCTATGCCTGTTTTTTCTACATTGCCACGCGCAATGCATGCCCCTGTGTCCCGTTCTCTCTGTCAGGCGCTGACCTGCGGGGTATTTGCCCTGACGCCGCTCTCCGCTGCCCTGGCCGAAACCCAGATTGAAAACTCGACCCTGACCCTTGGCTCCGTCACCGTTCAGGGCAACAGCAGCGGCCCGCTCAGCACCAGCAGTGTGCTGAGTTCGGTGGATATTCTGGGGGGCGACATCCTTGAAAAGATGCCGGTCAATTACAGTTGGGAGCTGTTCAGCCGTGCTCCGGGCGTGATCCTTACCCAATTCAATCAGGGCACCACGTCCGGCAAGATTTCCTTTCGCGGCTTCAACGGTGAAGGTGAAGTCAATGCGGTGAAACTGTTGATCGATGGTATTCCGAGCAACAGCAACGACGGCAACATGCCGTTCATGGACATGATTTTCCCCATGGAGCTGGACAGCATCGAGGTAGTGCGCGGCACCAGCGATGCCCGTTACGGGCTGAACAACATCGCGGGCAACGTCAACATGCTGACCCGCACCGGCGGCAATTACACCAGGGCACGAATTCGCTACGGCAGCTTCAATACCCGGGAAACCCAGCTTTCCAAGGGCTTTGAGAACAGTAACTGGAGCCAGAACTATTTCTTCGCCTATCAGAAAGCCGATGGCTATCGTGATCACTCCGAAGCCGACAAGTTCTCCATGTCCGGCAAGTGGTTCTATACCCCTGATGACGAGAGTTATCGCATCGGCCTGATTGCCCGGCATTACGAAACCGAAGCCCGAGAGCCCGGCTACCTGAGCGAAGACAATGCCCGTCATCACCCGACCATGAGCAACAGCTACAACGCCACGGACAAGGGCACCCGGCGCATGAATCAGGTCAGCCTGCATTTCGACACCGATCTGGCAGACACCCTTGCATGGTCGGCCAAAACCTATATCAACACCTTCGATGACCGACGCTGGACCCAGTACTGGCGAACGACGTCCCAGCAGGAACGCGATGCCTACGAAACCCAGTACGGCGCCCTCACCTCCCTGACCTGGCGTCCGGAAGTCAGCTGGCTCCATGACTTTGCCCTGGAAGGCGGAGCGGATATGCAGCAGCAGGAAAACAAGAGCGAACGTTATCGCACCCTGAACCGGGTTCGTCAGGCCCAGACCCGCGATCAGCAGTTCGATTTCGACACCTACGGCGCTTACGTCCAGGCCGAGATCAAGCCTTTCGAGTCGCTGAAGATCATCCCGGCCTATCGGGTCGACAAGATCCAGGGTGACTTCACCAATGAAATGACCGGCCTGGATTACGACATCAACGATTACGGCCTGATCCGGCAGCCCAAACTCAGTGTGGTGTATTCGCCCTGGGACGCGGCCAGCTTTTATGCCAACTGGGGGCGTACCTTTCAGGTCGGCACGGGAGCTGCGGCCTACAAGATTCCGCCGCGGGATACCGATCTGGCCCCGTCGATCAACGAAGGTTGGGAAACCGGAATCAAGTTCGCTCCCACCGACTGGATGGATGGCCGGGTCGCCTACTGGCAGCAGGAGGCCAGTGGCGAGGTCAGCCGCAGGCTCAACGACCCGAGCGGCGAATCGGACAATGTCGGGGAAACCCGGCGCTGGGGGTATGACCTGCAGGTGAACCTGCACCCGAACGAGCGCACCGAAATATGGATGGCCTACTCATGGCAATACTCGAAAATCCTTGAGCCCAGCGCCACACTGCCCAACAGCAAGGGGCGGGAAATCGATCATATTCCCCATCATGTGTACAACGCAGGCCTGAGCTATCAGGCGACGCCTGCCCTGCAACTGATGGCCTGGATGAATGGCCAGACCAACTATTATCTGGAGCGGGAAAATACCCAAGGAACCTATGGCGGTTATGTGCTGATGAATCTGGGCGCGACCTGGAAGGTCAGCGATTCGCTCAGCCTCGACCTGCAGCTCAAGAACCTGACCAACCGCTATTACGAGTACGTCTGGTATGACCCGGACGGCGCGGTCGACTCCCTGCATTCGCCGGGTGATGGACGCGCACTGTATACCGGGGTCACGCTGGAGTTCTGATCCGCACTGAATGTCGAGGTGTCATGAACGGCGCCTCGGCAGCAAAGCTGCTTTAATGAAAGCCCCAATGATCTGACAGGAAGCATGCAGATGGATCGTCTCACCGCCAAAGACTTTGCCCCTGAACTGCTTGAGCTGTACGACTACTACGCCCATGGCAAGATCAACAGACGCGAATTTCTCGACCGTGCTGCCCTGTTCACCCTGGGAGGCCTGACCGCCACTGCTCTTCTGGCCTCGCTGAGCCCGAACTATGCGCTGGCCGAACAAGTGCCGTTCACTGACCCGGACATCATTGCCGAATACGTCAATTACCCTTCCCCCAAAGGGCATGGGCAGGTGCGTGGTTATCTGGTACGTCCGGCGAAAGCCAGCGGCAAGCTGCCGGCGATTGTAGTTGCCCATGAAAACCGTGGGCTCAACCCCTATATCGAAGATGTTGCCCGACGCGCTGCCAAGGCTGGCTTCATCGCCCTGGCACCCGACGGCCTGTCCTCTGTGGGTGGCTATCCGGGAAACGATGACAAGGGACGTGAACTTCAGCAGAAAGTCGATCCTGAAAAGCTCATGAACGACTTCTTCGCCGCCATCGAATGGCTGATGAAACATGACGCAACTACCGGAAAGGTCGGTATCACCGGTTTCTGTTACGGCGGGGGCGTTGCCAATGCTGCTGCCGTGGCTTATCCGGAACTGGGGGCTGCGGTTTCATTCTATGGTCGCCAGCCCAAGTCCGAAGACGTGGTGCGGATCAAGGCCCCGATCATGATTCACTACGGTGAGCTGGATACACGGATCAACGAAGGCTGGCCGGCTTATGAGGCGGCATTGAAAGCGGCCGGCACGCATTACGAAACCTACATTTACCCTGGTGCCAACCACGGTTTCCATAACGATTCCACGCCACGATACGACGAAGCGGCAGCGAAACTGGCATGGGACAGAACCGTGGACTGGTTTCGGCGGTATCTGGTTTGAAGCATTCGCTTACTAACCAATGCCGATCAGTCAAGGCTCAAACGACACTTATGGGAGGCAGCTTGCTGGCGACTGGACCGCTGTCGCCAGCAAGCTGCCTCCCACAGCATGTTGAAGTCCGCCCCTACAGTTTCGCCAACAGTATCTGCAGTGGATGGCGCACCACCTGCCCATCCTGACGCTTGACCTGGCTGCGGCAGGAATAGCCATCGGCAACCAGTCGCCCTTCCCCGTTATGGCGAGCCACCAGTGGTTGCCATGACTGGCTGTAGATGGTGTCGGAGTGTCTGGCATTTCGGGTTTCGTGACCGTAGGTGCCAGACATGCCGCAGCAACCGCTGGCCAGCACTTCAAGCTTGAGCCCCATGCGGACAAACACTTTCTGCCACAGGCCGACACTGCCCGGTTCGTTGGTTTTCTCGGTGCAGTGCGGCAGGAAGTAATAGGTTTCCCCCGGCTGAACCTGCTCGGGCTCCGCCATCTGCGCAGCCAGCCACTCTTGAGGCAGCAGCACCGTTGGGGCATTTTCGCTGCCCAGGGTCTTGCTGTATTCCTGCCGGTAAACCAGCGTCATGGCCGGGTCCAGGCCTACCAGCGGAATGCCATAAGCCTCAAGCTTGCGCAACGACTGACTATTGAAGCTGGCTGCCCTTTCAAAGGCAGCGAGGAAACCTTGCACTTGCAGCGGCTTGCCGTTTGGCGCAAAGGGAGCCAGGTAAACCTGATAGCCCAGACGCGAAATCAGCTCCAGCCAGTCAGCCGCCAGATGAGTCTCGAAGTAGCGGGTGAAGGCATCCTGAACCAGAATCACCGTCCGCTTACGCTCCTGCTCCGACAACGCAGCCAGCCGCTCTGGCGTGGCGATGCCGACATTCCAGCGGGCGCAGGCGGCGCGAAAATCCATCAGGCTCAGCAACGGGCTGTCCACCATGCCCGCAACATGTTCCAGCAGGTAGCGAACCGGTCTGGCACTCATCATGGCGTTGTAGAGTTTCGGGAAACGGGCCAGATATGGAATGCTGAACTCCAGCGAGCCGATCAGGTAATCCTTCAGCGGGCGCAGGTAGCGGCTGTGGTACAGCTCCAGGAAACGCGAACGGAATTCCGGCACATTGACCTTCACCGGACACTGTCCGGCGCAGGATTTACAGGCCAGACAACCCGCCATGGCGTCATAGACCTCATGGGAGAAGTCTTTCTGCCCGCCCAGTCTGGCCAGACTATTGGACGTTTTACTCAGCAGACTCTTGATGACATTGGCCGAGCGGGCACGAGCGCTGGCGGTCAGCACATCGACATTCTGCTCGCCCTGCAGGCGCAGCCATTCACGGACCAGAGAAGCCCTGCCCTTGGGCGAATGAATGCGATTGCGGGTAGCCTTCCAGGACGGGCACATGGCGTCGTCGGCATCATAGTTGTAGCAGGCGCCGTTGCCATTGCAGTGCACGGCGCTTTCGTAGCTCTGCCAGACGCGCTCGTCGATGCGACGGTCCAGGTCGCCTCTCAACTCCACTTCGTCCACCAGCGTCAATCTGGCAGCGGGTATGGTTGCAGGAGTCGCGATCTTGCCGGGGTTGAGCTGATTGAACGGGTCGAAAGCGGCCTTGAGCGCCTGCAATGAAGGGTAAAGCTCGCCGAAGTATTCCGGCACGTATTGCGAACGCAAGCCTTTGCCATGCTCGCCCCAGAGCAGGCCACCGTAGCGCTTGGTCAGCGCTGCAACCGCATCGGAAATCGGCCTCACCAGCGCGGCCTGGGCCGGGTCTTTCATGTCCAGAATCGGCCGCACGTGCAGCACGCCGGCATCCACATGGCCAAACATTCCGTACTGCAGGTTGTAGCTGTCCAGCAGCGCCCGGAACTCCTGAATGTAGTCGGCAAGGTTTTCGGGCGGGACGGCGGTGTCCTCGACAAAAGGCTGAGGCCTGGCCTCGCCCTTGACGTTACCCAGCAGACCAACCGAACGCTTGCGCATGGCATAGACCCGGTTGACCGCCGCGCTGCCCACCGCCAGCGTGTGGCCGAGTCGAACCACCGAGGTATCGCTCTGCAAATGCGCCACGAAGGCATGAACCCGCTGCTCGACTTCGCCCGCATCGTCGCCACAGAACTCGATCAGGTTGATGCCAAGGGTCGGGGTATCCGGATCCTGGGGAAAATATTCGGCCACGCCATGCCAGACGATGTCCTGCATGGCGAGCATCAGGACCTTGGAGTCCACGGTTTCGATGGAGAGCGGCTTGAGCGCCATGAGTGCCTTGGCGTCGCGCAGGGCCTCCATGAAACCGGCATAACGGACATTGACCAGAATCGAGTGTTTGGGAATTGGCAACACATTGAGCCTGGCTTCGACGATAAAGCCCAGCGAGCCTTCCGAACCGCACAGCACGCTGTTGAGGTTGAAGCGGCCATCGGTCTCGCGCAGGTGGGCAAGATCGTAGCCGGTCAGGCAACGATTGAGCGGTGGAAAGATATCCTTGATCAACTGCGCCTGGGTATCGGCAATCTCACGGGCGCAACGATAGGCGTCCCCTGCCCGGTCGGTTCGGGCCTGTTCCGCTTCCAGTTGTTCGGAGCCCATGGACAGGCTGTGTATCCGTGAGCCGCCAAGCAGAACCGTGGACAATTCCAGAACATGGTCACGGGTCTTGCCGTAGGTGCAGCTACCCTGGCCGCTGGCATCGGTATTGATCATGCCTCCAACGGTTGCACGATTGGAGGTGGACAGCTCCGGGGCGAAGAACAGGCCGTGGGGCTTGAGTGCCGCGTTGAGCTGGTCCTTGACCACGCCGGTCTGCACCCGTACCCAGCGCTCTTCGACGTTGATTTCCAGAATCCGGTTCATATGCCGGGACAGGTCGACCACCACGCCATCGGTCAGGGATTGCCCGTTGGTTCCGGTGCCGCCGCCCCGTGGTGTCAATACCACCTGCTTGTGCTCGGCGCGCCCGGCCAGTCGCGCAAGGATTTCGACATCGGCGCTGTCACGGGGAAACACCGCGGCCTGGGGCATGCGCTGGTAGATCGAGTTATCGGTGGCCAGAACGGTTCGAGAGCCATGATCCCTGGCGATTTCCCCTGCAAACCCCTCTTGCGCCAGAGCATTGAGGAATCGGTCATAGTGATCGACCTGTTCGCGGGTGGGATTCAAGAGGGCAATCATGGCGGTTTCCTGACGGGCTGGGCTTTTTATATGCAAACTTTTATAGGTAAAACACGTATGCTTCAGAGCGCTCGAAACATGGTGTCATCAACGGTTGGCGCTGATTCTCAGGCTTCAGGGCCACGAGCGCAAATGTAAAACCTGCCGTTTTTCCATGAGTTTTATGAATGAACCCGAGAAGACTCACACCGTCGATGTCTTTGCTCATCGCTTTTGAAGCGGCGGCACGTCATGTCAGCTTCACCAAGGCCGCTGATGAGCTGGCCCTGACCCAGAGTGCGGTCAGCCGCCAGGTGCAGGCGCTTGAGGCGCAACTGGAAGTCGAGCTGTTCAAGCGCGATGGCCGACGTATCGAACTGACCACCGCAGGTGCGCTGTACCAACATGAGCTGGCTGCCGCCCTTGGCCGGATTCGCAGTGCAACGCTGCAGACCATCGCTCACAAGTCCGAAGGCGGAACCCTGCATCTGGCCGTACTGCCCACCTTCGGTTCAAAGTGGCTGTTGCCACGCATGCATGACTTTTATGCCCGGCATCCGGGCCATGTGGTGCATGTCCACTCGCGGATCGTGCACGCCGATCTGACGCCAGCAGCCAGCGACATGAACGCGATCATCTGTGCAGGTACAGGTAATTGGCCGGGTTATATAGCCCATCCATTGATCGAGGAAAAGCTGGTGCTCATCGCCAGCCCTTCGGCGCTGGCCGACCACCAGTCGCTGACACCGGGCCAGATAGCGCAGCAGTCACTGCTGAGCGTGGTATCGCGGCCCAACACTTGGTCCGACTGGTTCGACAGAAACCGGCTCGACCACCACATCATGCGCCCCGGTCCGAGTTTCGAGCTGACTGCGCATCTGATCCAGGCCGTGGCAGCGGGTATTGGCGTGGCGCTGGTGCCGCGCATTCTGGTGCAGGACGAAATCAGCAGCGGTGAGCTGGTGACGCTGTTCGAACCCATGGACAGTGGCCGCAATTACTATCTGGTGTATGCCACACGCTTCCAGAACCTGCCATCACTCTGCGTGTTCAGGGACTGGCTGCTGTCGACGCCGTTTCCCGATGGTTTGTAATACGGAGCCCTTGTGCGTATAGAACCCCTTCCGCCACTACAGAATCTGATCGCCTTTGAAGCCACGGTTCGTCATGGCAGTTTCACCCGGGCAGCCGCCGAGCTGCACTTGACCCAGAGTGCAATCAGTCGACAGGTCGCCCAACTGGAGGAATTCCTGGGCCGGGCGCTGTTTCGTCGCGAGCACAAGCGCATTCACCTGACCATAGCGGGTCAGATCTATGCCGAAGAAATTCACCGTATCCTGACTCAGTGCGCCGAAGCCACGGCTCAGGTCATCACCCACAGTGGCGAGCAGCAATTGACGCTGGCCTGCTCCAGCGGCGTAGCTGCGCTTTGGCTGGGGCCGTTGCTGGGTCGCTACAAGGATGAATTCCCGGCAGTGGACATACGCTTGCGGGTGGTCGACGGGCTGGATTCTCTGATTCGTGCCGAGTTCGACCTGGCGCTGTATTTCCTGCGTGAAAAGTCGCCTCCCGGGCTGGATGGCCGCCTGTTGTTTGCCGAATCGGTGAATGCCTATTGCTCACCGGACTATCTGGGCGGCCAGACACTTGAGCCGGCGCAACTGCTTGATCATTGCCTGCTGATGCTGGAAGACGGCCAGCGCCAATGGCTGTCCTGGAATGACTGGTTCGGTCGTCAGGGTGTGGATGCTTCGCTGATCCACCAGCGCATGACCGTGAACCTCTATCCGGTGCTGGTGGATCTGGCCATCGCCGGACACGGCATTGTGCTGGGCTGGCGTCCGATGATTGATCGCCATGTGCAATCCGGCGCTCTGGTCCCTGCCTGCAACGCGGATATCGGTGCTATCGGCGGGTATTACCTGCTCACCCCCAGCGGCAAGCTGCCAAGACGCGCTGCCCGTGCCTTCGAGAAGTGGCTGAGCAATGAGATTGCCGTCTGACTTGCATGCGCCACACGCATGCAAACCTGCGTAATGATCGCTTTCTCAAATTCGGACCACAGCCTAATCTCGAATGCAACCGGGCATCAGATCCGGATAATGTTTCAACTTTTCAACTCTGCCCCCCTATAAATGCAGGGTTGTTTCCTGCATGTCTTGCATGCAGGAGTCAAAAAAGTGAGCACAGAACAAACCTCTCCGCCACGCACTCACAACCAGCAGGCACGTCGTGCCGTGACCGCCACGGTCATAGGCAATGGCCTGGAATGGTTCGACTTCACGGTCTACAGCTTCTTTTCCGTCATCATTGCCAAAGTGTTCTTCCCGACCGGCAATGAACTGAGTTCCTACCTTCTGGCCCTGGCCACTTTCGGCGTCGGTTTTTTCATGCGCCCGGTGGGCGGCATCGTACTGGGTATCTATGGGGACAAGCACGGGCGCAAGGCGGCACTCTCGCTGACCATCCTGCTTATGGCCCTTGGCACGCTGATCATCGCCATCACCCCCAGCTATGCGCAGATAGGCCTGATGGCTCCGGTGCTGATCGTACTGGCGCGGCTGCTGCAAGGCTTTTCGGCGGGTGGCGAGATGGGCAGCGCCACGGCCTTCCTGACCGAACACGCTCCCGAAGGCAAGAAAGCCTTCTACTCCAGCTGGATTCAAGCCAGCATTGGCGTTGCCGTATTGCTCGGCTCCACGCTGGGCGCTGTCCTGTCCAGCTACCTGACTCAGGAACAACTGGAAAGCTGGGGCTGGCGCGTGCCCTTTCTGATTGGCACCCTGATCGGTCCGGTGGGCTTCTACATCCGTAGCCGCGTCGATGAAACACCGGTCTACAAGGCCAGCAAGCCCGTCGACTCGCCCTTGCGTGAAGTCTTGCGCACCTATCCACGCCAGACCCTGATCAGTTTCTCGCTGGTCGTGCTCTGGACAGTCTGTACCTACGCCGTCCTGTTTTACATTCCTTCCTACGCCCAGCGAGTGCTCGGCCTGCCTTCATGGATGGGATTCAGCGCCGGCATGATGGGCGGCGCAGTGTTGATCGTGGCGACGCCTATCGTCGGCGCCCTTGCTGACCGCTATGGTCGTCGGCCCTGGCTGCTGGGTTCGGCGCTGGCGATTTTCTTCAGCGCCTACCCGATGTTTGTTTTCATCAACCAGATGCCGGGGCTGTTTTCGCTGCTGGTCTTTGAACTGGTGCTGGGCCTGCTGATTTCGGGCTACATCGGCTCGATCCTCGCCGCATTCGGCGAACTGCTGCCCACCCACGTGCTCTCGACCGGGCTGTCGGTGGCTTACAACTTCGCGGTAACGATCTTCGGCGGCTTCGCCACCTTCACCATCACCTGGCTGATCGCCTCGACAGGCAGCAACGTGGCCCCGGCCTTCTACATCATGTTCGCAGCAATCATCAGCGGCGCCGGCGCGATGCTTTATCGCGACAGAAAGCCCGTGTCCCGCCGTCCTCTGACTGGAGCCTATCAATGAATACCCCTGAATCTTCACCGCTGATCCTGCGCAACGGGCGCTTGCTCGATCTGCAACTGGGCCAATTGCTCGACGGCCAGGAAGTCGTGATCGAGGGCGAGCGCATTGTCGCCGTACGCCCTGCCGGCGAGCCCGCCGAAGCCGGGGCCAGAGTTATCGATCTGGGTGGCAAGACCCTGATGCCCGGCCTGATCGACTGCCATGTTCACGTTCTGGCCTCCAGTGCCAACCTGGGTTTCAACGCGCTGCAACCTAACGCCATCATCATGTACCGTGCGCTGCCGATTCTGGCCGCCATGTTGCAGCGCGGTTTCACCACCGTGCGCGATGCCGGCGGTGCCGACTGGGCACTGGCCCGATCCATCCAGCTGGGGCTGATTCCAGGACCGAAGATCTTCGCGTCGGGCAAGGCCTTGTCGCAGACAGGTGGCCACGGCGACATGCGTGCCCGTGGCGAGCTGCTGTCGAGTGAACCCTGTTCCTGCTGCTTCCGCGCCGGAGCCATCGCTCGGGTAGTGGATGGTGTCGACAATGTGCGCCTGGCAGTTCGTGAAGAACTGCAACAAGGCGCGAACCAGATAAAGATCATGGCTTCAGGTGGCGTTTCCTCACCCACCGACCCGATTGCCAATACCCAATACAGCGAAGCCGAAATCCGCGCCATCGTCGACGAGGCCGCAGCCGCCAACACCTACGTGATGGCTCACGCTTACACGGCGCGGGCCATTCGCCGCGCCATCGAATGCGGCGTGCGCACTATCGAACACGGCAATCTGGTGGATGCCGACACCGCTCGCCTGATGGCTGAAAAAGGGGCTTTTGCAGTACCGACCCAAGTCACCTATGAAATGCTCGCCCAGTACGGGGAGCGCTTCGGACTGCCAGCCGACTCGGTGGCCAAGATCGAAGACGTGCGTCAGGCCGGACGCAATGCCCTGCTGCTGTTCGCCGAAGCTGGCGTGCCCATGGGCTACGGCTCGGACCTGCTCGGTGAAATGCATGAATATCAGAGCCACGAACTGAAGATCCGCGCCGAATTGCTGGGCAATCTTGCAGCCCTGCGCAGCGCCACCAGTGTGGCGGCGCAGATCCTTCAGCGTGAGGGTGAACTGGGCTGCATCGCAGCGGGCGCACAGGCCGACCTGCTGGTGGTGGACGGTGACCCACTCACTGACATTGACTGCCTTGTAGGTCAGGGCGAGCACCTGGCGATGATTTTCCAGAATGGTCATATCCGGAAAAATACCCTGGAACAGTGACAAGTCGACAAAACTTAGTGTGAGTTCTGGTCCCAGAGCCAGTTCCATATCCCCGGCAGGCGCACAGGCTCATCACTGCTCTTGACCGTACGAGCCAGCGCCGCACGTTTGAGTTGGGCGCTGTCGTCGTAGAAAGGTTTTTGATCCAGGGTCACACCGGTTTCATGGGCGCTGTCGATCAGGATCTGCAGGTATTCCCGGGCGTGCCGGGCGGTATAACGATTCAGATCATGAAACGTGACCACCACCGGTGTGACGCCATCGACGGAAGGCAGTTCGCCTGCGGCGATTCGCTCGCGCACTTCAGATAGCTGCCGGAGCATATTGGAACGGCGGCGCAGACTGAAGTTGTAACCCCATATCTTGCCGTCATTGGCACTCAGGTCGGTCAGCAGCACATGCAGGCCATGCTGCTGATAGGCGGCGAAGGTGCGTTTGTCGTAGTTCCAGAACGGTGGACGCAGCAGAACCGTCGGCGTGCCAGTGATGCCGGCAATGATCGCACTGCCTTGCGTCAGGGACTGCTCAAGCTCTTCGGGATTCAGCGAGCGGTGATTGGTGTGATGCGGGGTGCTGGTATGGAAGCCCAGCACATGCCCTTCGGCATGCTGGCGCTGCATGATCGCTCGGCCCTGCTCACTGCCGCCTGCGCCACTTGCACCGGTCTGGACGAAGAATACAGCCTTGATATCCGGCTGCACGGGGTTAGTGGCCAGGCTATCCAGCACCGTGAGCGTCGGATTGTAGAAACCCGATGCACTGGGCCCATCGTCGAATGTCAGCAGAAACCGAACCGGTGGCTGCCGATGCAGACGCTCGACGGTCTGTGGCGTCAGGGGAACAGGATTGGCGATGCAGCCAGCAAGGCCGAGCGCGACAACCAGCACCGCCAGGGTACGAAAAACAGGGCACATGAGTAGGTTCTAATCCGGATAGCCAGCGGCAATACCCTTTTCGGGCCCGGCCAGTCCTCCGTGATCGGCTCATGCGCGGGACATTCGCGCCCTGCGCCCCCTGTACTGCGCTGATGTACACACAGGGGCTCACACATTATCCGGGCTCAGCCAGTAAAGCCATGGGCAAACGATGAACTTGCTGGCCGGGTGCTACTTTTCCCATTCTGCCGGTGAAATCTTCAGCCCGTGCAAACCGTCGTAACTGGCCCGCCGAGGTGGCGTCCAGCCCTCCAGCAGCGAGTCTTCGAGGCTGTAGATTTCCACGCCCAAGGGACGGCAGACAGACAGCGGATCCTGAGCGTCCGGCCCCCACATGGGCAATGACAGATCACCGCCGGGGCAAGTGGACAAGGCGCACAGCAGATCGATTTCCGCAAAGAACTCCAGGTAATCGCCCTGGCGGGCCGGGCAGGCCTTCATGAAATACATGTCGTCATGATTGAGCCCGGTGCACTGGAAGATGTTCAGCACATCATGGACATCGAATTCGGTCAGCCCATGGGACAGCACTGCGCGGGTCAGGTTGGAGTGGCAGTGATGATGAAAGTCTTCGCCGGTCAGCATCTTGTTGACGTAAGGGTCGCAACGGGTGCCAAGCAGGTCATGCAGACGACCACCGTGCTCGTCGATGCCATAACCCGCCAGGCTGTCATCGGTGATGGTCACCATGGGGCGCAGAAATGGCAGGTTCGACCAGAGCCGGTCATGAGTGCTTACATGAGCGCCCTGTAATTGGCGGGTTCGTGCAGCCCACAGACGCTCGCGAGGGTCGTCGGCATTCCAGACATTGAAGTCGCCGACCTGGGGGCCGAACGGAGTGGTGACACGAAACACCTGTCCCGCCCTGACCTTCCAGGCCCGGCCGGTACGAATCGGCACTTCGAATGTCTCGATCAGCGTGCGCTGCCCGGTACTGGTGCGTATGCGCTCGTAAAATGCCTTGTCTAACTGCAGCGCAGCGCCTTTGCTGACCTGATAAGCGGCTGGGTAATCCTTGTACATGCGCTGTTCCTCGACCATGGGCAATGGCCACAGATAACAGACTTCCCGGCCAGATCGTCAAGCCAGCATGACGTGGGCAGACATGAATGGACGGTTTCGATCAGGTCGGACAGGAGATCGTGCCGTTATCGAGGCCCTGCTTGTGGTTCTCGTAATCCAGCGTGGCCTTGCCGTTGACCCATTTCAGGGTAATCACCAGCACCGAGTCGAAGTCATCGCCTGTCCAGTCGTCCACCAGCTTCATTTTCTGGCCCGAAGCTTCCTGAGCCACCTTGTTGATCAGCTCAGGCAGATAACCATGGGACCAGGCTGTGTAGATGGTCGCGTTGTGATACTTGTCATGCATCAACTCATCGGCCAGAGCGCCGGTATCGTTGGCACCAAAATCGATATTGACCGGCAGGCCCAGCTTGATTGCGCTAGGTCCCACCGTCATCAAGGGGCGCAGGTAGCTGTAGGACAGATCACCTTCACCCTCTTCCACATGGCGACTTGGATTGGCGGCAAAGATGAAATCGGCCTTGCCATAGGTCCTGGGCAACAGCTCGGACAAATCGATGGCCCGATTCAGGCCCTGGCAATTCAATTGCCCCAGGCCCATGGAAGGTTTCTCTGCATGGCGCAGGAATACCAGGGTTTGCGTGCCGTTTTTCGGTTCGGCATGCACCCCGCCACCGATTGAAAACCAGAAGGCCGCGCAAGAAACCAGCAAGGCAGGAAAAAGAAACCAGGCGTAACGGCGATACACGCGGCTGATTGAGGAGAGTTTTGACATATTCATCGTATGGAGTCCGGCACGTGTTTATGTAAATTCAGCGTGTCGCTGATGCGAATATGCCAGCCATGAGCGGGTTCGCAGCCCCCGGAAATTCCTTTTTGGATCAGTCGAATACGTACCCTTGATCACGCTTAAAGACTAATACCCTTATGTTTCGATATGAAGAATTCGGATGGTAGGAGTCTCAAAAAGCTTTCTTGTTGCATTCGGCAGGCAAAAACAGGAAAAACGCGCGGGGAAAGATCGCTAAAAATAGCTCCCCGACGAGCTTTAAAGCTCATAAAAAGGAGTACTGGGATGGATTTTTGCGATAAATCAGTTATTACTGGCAAAAAATTTGCGAATGCGATTTTGTTTCAAAAATTGGCGTGGGAGGCAGCCTGCCGCCTCCCACTCGTTTAGATCACGAATCGACCCACCATCGTATTCAGGCCCACTGCCAGTCGTGAAAGCTCATGGCTGGCAGCACTGGTCTGATTGGCACCTGCGGCCGACTGGTTGGCCAGATCGCGGATATTGACCAGATTGCGGTCAACCTCCCGTGAGACCTGTGCCTGCTGCTCCGAAGCACTGGCAATCACCAGATTGCGCTCGTTGATCTGCGAGATGGCATCGGTGATCCGCTCCAGGGCATCGCCTGCGGCCTGAGCCAGATCCAGCGTGGTTCGGGTACGACCGGTATTGAGGGTCATGGACTCCACAGCCTGCCCTGTACCACTCTGGATGCCAGCCACCATTTGCTCGATTTCCCGGGTCGACTGGGCGGTACGATGCGCCAGCGCACGCACTTCGTCTGCCACGACCGCAAACCCTCTGCCCGCCTCGCCTGCCCGTGCGGCCTCAATGGCAGCGTTGAGTGCCAGCAGGTTGGTCTGTTCGGCAATGCCACGAATCACATCCAGCACCTTGCCGATTTCGCGCCCTTGAGTGGCCAGCCCTTCGACCAGACTGGAAGTGCTCTGCACATCCTGGGTCATGATCTGGATCGCCTTGACGGTTTCCACGACCTTGTCCCGCCCCTGCCGCGCCGTTTCGTTGGATTGCTGCGAGGCTTGCGAGGTGGATACCGCGTTGCGGGCCACCTCTTCCACGGCAGCAGTCATCTGGTTGACGGCGGTGGCCGCCTGCTCAAGTTCATCATTCTGCTGTTGCAACCCGCGGGACGACTCTTCAGTCACCGCGCTCAGTTCTTCTGCCGCAGAAGCCAGCTGGGTCGCAGAACCGGAAATCTGCTCGATGGTCTTGCGCAGATTCTGCTGCATCAGCACCAATGCCTCCAGCAGGCGCGCCGGTTCGTCATTGCCGTCTACTTCGATATGCCGGGTCAGGTTGCCATCGGAAATTTCCTGCGCGGCGCGTACCGCTCTGGACAATGGCATGACAATACTGCGCGTCAATAACCAGGCCAGCAGAACCGTCAAGACAGCCGCCAGCACCGACACCAGAATGATTGCCGTGTTGGCATTGTCAAAGTGCATACTTGAAAGCTCGGAAGCCTCCAGTGCCGACTTCTTGTTGATAGTAATCAACTGATCAAGTTGCGAAGCAATTAAATCCGTACTGGTTTTCATTTTCGTGTTGACCAGTGTTTTCAATGCTTCCAGATCATTACTGCGCGACAGCGTCATCGCAGTTTGTTGTATGTCCAGATATTCGGCCAGCGCCGTCTGGAACTGTCTATAAACGTCTCTTTCTTCACCGCCCGCCGGCAAGGCGGCATAACTGGACTCGGCTTTCTTGAGTTTTTGAGTCAGGACCTGGGCACGGCTTTCGGTTTCCTGTATCTGCTCGGGTTCCCGATTGATCAGGTACCTGAACGACATGATGCGTAACAGCAGCAGGTTTTCGTCTACTTCGCCCAGATAGCTGATGCTGGGCAGCATGTTGGTTTCCAGATCCGTGGTGGCCTGGCGAATGATCGACATGCGATTGAGAGCGAAAATGCCCAGCCCTATGACCAGAACGGCAATAAAGGCAAAGCCCATAAAAGCACGGGGCGCGATATTGATACTTCGTATTGACATGGAATCATTCTCTTGGGAGATACAACCCGATGCGATCCGTGCATGACGAAACGAGAGAGTCAGAACCCTCGCCAACTGGAAGAGCGATAGCCTCGAAGCCATGCCCCATAAACCGGTTATCGGTCGCCCTTGAGAATAAATGGAGTCAAAAACAGGAAATCTTTTCTGACGTCAACGCACCGACTTTCAGTTGCACTTCATTGATCTTTCCCAACTGAAAAGTTGCTTCTTCATATTCAATTTCCTGATTTGGTACTGGCCCATATGCCCGTGCGCAGCGCTTCGGTTTTTACCTCGACCGGTTCGACCACGAACATCCGGCTGAGCATTTCGGCATTGGGGTAAACGCTGGTGTCGGCCCAGAGAGCAGGATCGATCAATGCATCGGCTTTTTCATTGCCGTTGGCGTACTTCACCTCGTTGGTGATATGGGCCATCACTTCCGGACGCAGCAGGTAATTCATGAAGGCATACCCGGCCTTCTCATTAGGGGCATCGATCGGCATGGCGATCATGTCGAACCACATCGGCGCACCCTCCTTCGGGACGACATAATCGATTTTCACACCGTTACCGGCTTTATCGGCTCTATCCCGGGCCTGGGCTACATCTCCGGAAAAACCCAGCACCATGCAGATCTTGCCGCTGCCCAGGTCATCGATGTATTTGACCGAGTCAAAGTAGAGAACATAGGGACGAATGGCACTCAATGCGGCCTGAGCCTTTGCGTAGTCTTCGGGTTGTTCGCTGTAGGGAGGCAGTCCCAGATAATTCAGGGTGATCGGTAACACTTGCGCAACGTTATCGAGGATTGCAACACCGCACTGGGCAAGCTTTTGCATATTCTCCGGCTTGAGGATCAGGTCCCAGGAGTCCAGCGCTGTGTCGCCGCCCAGTACGGCCTTGACCTTGTCCACGTTATAGCCAATACCAGTACTGCCCCATAGATAGGGAAAACCATGCTGGTTACCGGGATCGTTGACCTCCAGCGCCTTGAGCAATACCGGGTTCAGGTTCTTCCAGTTGGGTAGTTGATGCTTGTCCAGTACCTTCAGGACGCCCTTGTCGATCTGCCGCGCCATGAAATGCACGGACGGCACCACAACGTCATAGCCCGAATGGCGAGCCATAAGCCGGGCATTGAGGACTTCATTGGTTTCGTAGGTCTGGTAATCGGCTTTTATACCGGTCGCCGCCTGAAAGTTCTTCAGGGTGTCGGAGGCGATGTAGTCGGTCCAGTTGTAGATACTGACCCTTTCTGCTGCATGGCTGGTGGAGGCCAGCAACATCAGCGCAGCAACGGATTTACTCAGCATTCTTAAGCTCCCTGGGCCAATGAAACCAGCTTGCCCTATCCATCGGGCACATCTCAATACTTGAAGCAAACAGCTCGCAGAATCAAACGTTTTTGACGTACATCAAATAATCGAAAAAATTCGACTGACGCCTGAAAATATTTTCCAGTCCGGTGCAGTCAGGTGCTATTTTTAGGTCTCGCCAGACCGTTCGGATCATCCCGCAGAAAAGCAGTACGATCACTCAGGATTGTGCACTGTCTGATCACTTCGGCTTCTATCGGTCCCATCTCGACTGGTCTTCCTACCCATTGGGGCTGAAGGAATTGCTCGATTGAATCAGGTGGGCCGCTTCCATGAACAAAGTCACGTTCCCCAATGCATGCCAGTTGATGCGCTGGCACTTTCATCCGGTTGGCTTTGAAGCCACCATGGATGCCCCCAGCAGCATGATTGCCCGCCTGTTCGACAGGGCCAGCGGTGAAACGGTAGTCGCCATTGCCGGGCTGCCCTGCGCTACCGTCATGAATGCCACCGACGTAGAACGAATCATCGAAGCCATTGAAGCGGAGCTGGAACTGTTCGGTGCCCATCAGTTGACCGGCTTCCTCTGAAACAGCGGGAGCCTTGAAGCTCCCGCCCCTCTTTCATCGACTCTTGCGCAGATCTTCAAAGAAAGGCTTGTCTCCGGCAACCCTGTCCGATGCCTTGGGGACCTTGACGTGCTCGCTCCCCGAGGTGCTTTCATCGATGTACCAGTAGCAATGGCGTATGGCACGGGTTATGGCCACATACGCCAGACGCAGGACCTCGTCCTGCTGGGCATTGTCGAACGCCTGCGAATCTCCGGCATCACCCAGACCGGCCAGACGATAGACCTGATTCTTGTAGGGCGACAGCGTCGAGTGCTGGCAATCCCCCAGCAGGAATACCGTATCGGCCTGCAATCCCTTGGAACTGTGATAGGTCAGCATTCTGATTCGCCGTGCCTGCGGTTCCTTGGCCGCATCGGCCTGGATCAGCGCTTTCAGTTGCTCGGAAATCATGGCCTTCTCACTATTCTTCCGATACAGCAACAGGATCGAATCGCCAGCGTTGTAGTGTTCGGTTACACGTTCGGCCAGTTCATTGTCATCGCGGCTCAGCACCGTTACCGGCAGCAGCTCCTGGACCGCACCGCTGGCCCTGGCCTTCTTGCCTGCAATGGCAGGAGCGGCGCGCACGATATGTTCGGCGGCATCGATAATATGCTGATGGCTGCGAAAGTTATCGCTGAGCATGACTTTGGTGGTCGCGGGCGATGAAAACTCCCTGGGAAACTCCATGAAGTAGTACGGCGAGCTGCCCCGCCAGCCATAGATGGACTGCCAGTCGTCCCCCACACACAGCAACGATGAATGCCGGGCCACGCGACCGGCATGCATGGCCGGACCACGGCGTCGGATTTCCCGCAGGCTGGCCCGTATCCAGGACACGATCTGCGGCGAGACATCCTGGAACTCATCGATCATCAGGTGCGCCAGAGGCCTGAGCACCTCATCGCTGACCTGCCGCAGGTTTTCCGGCGATGTTTCGCCAAACAGGGCGAACATCCGGTTGTAGGTCATGATCGGTGGCGTCTGATCCAGCAGATGGTTTTCAAAGGCTTTCCAGAACAGACTCAGGCCCTCGAAGAAGAACCGGTCCGGGTCATTGCCGGCAAAGCTCATCTCAGCCACGGCACCGGGCACATCAAGGCCCAGGTTTTCGATAAAGCTGGCGGCCATGACAAAACAATCCAGAAGCGGTGCAGCGCTCAACTCACCCTTGACCCGGTAATCGAAGCCCGGCCCCGCCACAGCCGATCCAGCCAGAGATTGCAGCACCTTGCCGGCCGCTTCGTAGTTCTCGAACCAGATCAACGGCTTGCGGCAAAAAGCTTGAAACAGTGTGCGCTTGATCACCCATTCGGCCCAGACCGGAAGCTTGGCGCCGGGGCGCTTCATCTGCTGGTCCTCACTGGCGTCGAGCCCCAGCACAACCCAGGCATCCAGCTCGGCGATATAACCGTGGACATGGAAGGCAAAGCCATTGATTTCAATGGTCTGGCGCATGGGCTCGATGCCTTTTACAGGCCAGGCCTTTGCCCGTATCCACAGGTCCTCGATGAGGTCGCACAGTTCTTCATCGCGCTTGGCCGACAGCTCGGTCACGGTGATGCGCTTTTGCACATCCGGGTGATCGCGATCCAGTTCCTTGAGCTGCAGCGCATGGCGGTACAGCGGCGCAATCACCTCGCGAAAGCGTTCGCTGCTGGCATACAGGTCGCGATAGCACAGGTTCAATTGCTGACGCTGGGCGTCGTTGATGCGCAGATCGAACGGGTTACTGTCCGCCTCGTCGCCAGAGGCAGACGCAGAACCCAGATTCTCGAAAGCGCGCAGTTGCTCGAAACCCGGCAGGCTGCGCACCAGAGGCAGGATTCGCGAATGGAAGGTTCGCACCAGATCCCGGGCCTGCTTGTGATTCAGGCTATGCCCCCACAACGCCATGATCTCGATCAGCTTGCCGATGAAGTCCTTGCGCGATTCTCGGGTGAACGTCACCACAGTCATGGCTTCCAGCTCGAACCCCAGATAGTGATGGAGCAACAGTATGCGCAGCACCAGTGACGTGGACTTGCCCGCCCCTGCGCCTGCAATCACATAGGTGGAGGGCGTATCGCTGAAAATCATTTTCCATTGCGCCGGGCTGGGCTGGGCATGGGGCGGCAGCTTTTGCGCGACATCGGCCTTGATGCGCTTTTTCAACTCCGGGGTCAGCCCAAGCCGCCAGTCATCGAACAGATGATCATCGACCTTCGGCCCACGATGCTCGCTGGGGCGGGTATCGCGGATCAGAAGGACATTGCGCCCTTGTTCCAGCCCATCCAGACGGCCTTCGGCGTAGCCCTCGTTCACGCCCTCGATATGCCCGCTCAGAAACCCGTCGGCATGCCCCTGAAACCATGAAGGCCTGTGCTGTGCGCCAAGCCTCGTCAGACCACGTCCCATCAGGCGTGACAGCAGACGTTTGAACAGCGGCAGGCGCTCGGGCGGACTGAGTTCGATATCCAGGTCGGGAGGAAGAGCAGAAGGCAGATCGTCAGGCACGCAGGCTCCAGAGTGAGAATCGGTGGACGCCTATGGTCGCCGGATTCGCCCGCAAGCTCCAGTGAAATGCTTTCGTTTCAGTGCTTTAGGCGATCAACTGCATGTTGTGCAGTCGATCGCGCCATTAAAAATACGTATTGAAGCTTTCGATGACTTGCAGGTCCTCATCGACCAGGCACCCGGAGCGCCACTTGTCGAAGGTCAGGCACGGATGGGAAGAACCGAAGGAAATGATATCGCCGATTTTAAGCTCACAATCCGGCGCAATGGTCATGAACGCATGTTGATCCATCACTGCCGTAACCTTGCAGGCGCTGACATCATCGCCCTCGCGGGACAGATCACCGACCTTGTAACGCAGCAACGGCGTGGGCAGACCTGCATCGTAGGCAATATCGCGCTTGCCCAGGGCGACCACTGCAAAACCCGGCTCAGGCAAGGATTGCACATGAGCCCAGACTTCCATGGCCGGGCGAAACCCTTCGCTCAGGTCGGCGCGGCGATCCAGCACATTGCACTGCGCTGCTTTATAGATGCCATGGTCATGCACCAGATAGCAGCCAGGACGCAGAACACTGAGAAAACGCTGGCGCACAGCCTGAGCGTCGAAGGCTTCGGCAATCAGGTCATACCAGGCTGAGCCCGAGGCGGTCACGATGGGGCGATCGAGGGCAAAGGCTTGCCTGTCCTGCAACTCGACGGCCAGCCGCACCAGGGACGCGGCAAAGGCCCTGATCCCTTCAATGGCCCTGTCACCATGGATCACGCCTTCATAGCCTTCGATCCCGGTCAATGCCAAGGCTGGCTGAGCGTTGATCGCCTCCGCCAGCGCCAGCACTTCCTGCTCGGTCCGGCAACCGCAGCGCCCGCCGGGTACGCCGTATTCGATCATGACATTCAGCCGCAACCCGCGTGCGGCAAAGAATTCGCCCAATGCCGCTACGTTATCCGGGTGATCGACCATGCAATGAAAATCGAACAACGGATCGGCCAGCATCTCGGCAATGATTGCCATATTGGGCGCACCCACCAACTGATTGGCCATCAACACGCGACGCACACCATGGGCAAAAGCAGCGCGGGTCTGCACCGCAGTGGCCAGGGTCATGCCCCAGGCACCCTCCTCCAATTGGCGACGAAACAAGGCTGGCACCATGCTGGTCTTGCCATGGGGCGCAAGCTCAGCACCGCTGTCAGTGACAAAGGCCTGCATCCAGCGAAGATTGTGCTCAAGCGCCCGATTGTGGATCACCAGAGCCGGCAGACTTACATCACGCAACAAGCTTTGACCCGGCTCGGCAGCGCCCTTATCGATGACAGCGATAGGCATGGGGGTTTCCTGAGGGTATGAGAGACAAGCGGCAGGCTGCAAGTTTCAAGCCGTTTAGAGCTGCAAGCCTCAAGCTTGTAGCTTGTAGCTTTCAGCCTACCGCCCCCCTCACAAACACGTAGCGATTGCCGCTGCCCTCAGCGCGGAGTGGCTGTCACCTGCTGGTGCATAGAACTCGATGTCGGTGCTCGGCCCCTTGCTGCGCACGTCGGCGAAATACTTGGCCTCGGTGGTGAAGACCGTAAAGCCGCCGCCGGAGAGTTTGTGCAGGAACACGTCCGAGGACGTTCCGAACATCGCTTCGTTCTGCCAGGAAACCTGGATGCACTGAGCCACGGCCGCATCCTGCTTGTTGCTGGACAGGACCTTGCTCGGCCCGGCCGAACGGGCCGAGTCGGAGGGAGCCGCGCATCCGGCCAGCAGCAATGCGATCGCGATGATAGAAACCGGAAATTTCATGACATGCCTTCGTCGAAAAAAGCCGATTCTAGCACCGCAGCGCATTCTTCAGCCTCAGGCCAACTCGAAAACCACATCCTGAGCGCCTTCCCACAAGGTCTTGACGCCCAGTTTGCGCAGGTTTTCCTTGCCTTCGACGATGGTCAGGAAATGATTGCCCGCCAGTTGGCCCATCTTGCTGGCAAAACAGCAGGAGCCGTAGGCCAGGATGATTTCGGTTTCACTGTACCCGCCCGGATAGAACAGGATGTCGCCTACCGAAGGATGACTGGTCGCATTCTCGAAGCCGATCGGCTTGTCATCGAGCATGAGCTGGTAATCATCCAGCGGCACCCAGCAACCCTCTCCGCTCCAGCGCACATGAATGAACTTCTGCCGGTAAGGCAGCAACTTCAAAAAGGCTTCAACGGTTTGCGGAGCATCGGGATTGGCCTCGGCCAGAAACTCATAGCCGCCAGCGGTTATTTTTATGATGGTCAAGACAGCGATTCCTGTTTACGAAGGGATTCTGTGGATATCAGGTTACGGAGTACCGTTTCTGCCATACAGCAAATAACCGGGACGCTCGCTCAGACGCTCGTAGTAAGCAGCGACGGCAGGAAAATCGGGATGCTCCAGCGGCGTTTCGAACCATCGGTTGATCGAGAGACCAATCGGGATATCGGCAAGGGTAAACGACTTGCCAGCCACATAAGCGCCCGTCAGCTCAAGTTGCCGATCCAGTATCTGCATATGCCTGGACCAACTGGCGCATGAGGCCTTCAGCGAGTCAGGATCCTGGAATTCGGCCGAACGCCTGACCAGCGACATGAACGCATAGGTCCAGGACTTGTTGAGGTCGGTGGCCTGCCAGTCTATCCACTGATCTATCCGGGCTCTGGCTCTGGGCTGTGACGGGTAGAAACCTTCGTCCGGGTGAGCGGCAGCCAGATAGCGAATGATGGTGTTGGACTCCCACAAGACAAAGTCGTCTTCCAGAATCACAGGCACCATGGCATTGGGGTTCAAGGACATGAACTCGGGCGTATCCGTTGCCCGAAAACCGCTCCCCCAGTCTTCCCGTTCAAAAGACCGCTCTGTTTCGGTGCATGCCCACAGTACTTTTCTTACATTGATTGACGATGCCTTGCCGAGTATTCGCAGCATTTCAGCCTCATTGCCTCATGACACAAGCCTGCGAACATATCAGTTGCCGCTTCGCCACGACACTGGGGAGTGAGGCCCGGGTGAATCAATGCTGAAAAAGATGCTCCTTGGCTGCCTTGATACGTCTTGCCCGCTCCTTTAGAAGGTTATCCGCCAGATCGGCTGCGGCCTCGACCGCCGGCTCTGCGGACTCACCCCTGGCAATCAATGCACTGAGCGCGGCAGAGGCATACAGATCCCATGCCTGGATATCGTCATTAAAGAGCGGTGGTTTGCTCGACATTGGACTACTCCTGAATGCAAGGAGCAGGAAGGGATATCTGGCTCCTAGTGGCAAAAAGCTTAGGCTGCACGATGGAATTCGCCATTGACAGAGATCAGAGTGGATTCGACTCCCGATAATCGGTACACGCTCTTTACAGATACAGGCTTAATGGGCCGATGCGGCTTGCGCGGCTTTTGTAAAAAACGGATCTGTTAGGCATAGCGATCTCCGGTCGTATGAAGGTTCGGCAATCCGGGAAGGCAGCTTACCTGTGGCTCGAACAATCGTCCCACACCACTCTTGCTGCCTCCCTATGACAGCAAAGATATCTAGAGCTGCTTTTTCGTCTCAAGGGTAATTGCCTGGAGGCCGGACTCAGTGATTTCTTTCCAGTCGGACTCGGTCGCAGCCTGCATGTTTTCGCTCTTGCGAGTGACCACATCCATATCCGGAGCACCTGCGGTTTCGATTCTCAGGTGGGATTTGTTGTTGACCGCAATCGATAGGAAGCCTGGGGAAAACCATGACCAGAACTCCACGATATGAACGTTTACAGCAGTGGCATCCTTGGCACTCTTGTCAGTCACGACCTCATAACCTGCACTCTTGTAGGCATCAGAGACGGCCTGGTTCACCAATTGGGACACCGTGCGCCCAGAGGGAAGCACTACATCGCCCATCGCCATTCCATAACCGTTACGCTTGCGGCCAACAGCACGCTCAGTAATGGATTTGTCGGCGATTTCATCGTCTTTCAGCGACGGGATATCAGCACTGCGCGGATTGATTTTGAAAACACGATCATCGATGGAACTGATCAGAACCTTCTTGCCGTTGGCTGGCGTCGTTTTCTGAGCGGTATCGAGGGGAGCAAACTTCACATCGACTTCCGAGCGCCCCATTGCACAGCCCGTCAGCAAACCCAGTGCAACTACCATTGCTGCTATCCGAAAACCCATCGCTACACCTACTCCTTTTCGCCGTCATTGGCCTGACCGAATATCGGTCGGGGAAATTCTAAGCGAAATCAGTCAGAAGCGATGCCAAAAAAACCAAAATGCCATCATCAATTTTCCTCCGAACCTGCACTCATGTTGCAGCCGCAGCAAGATAGCCATGCATTCATTACCCGCCACCGTACAACTAGCGTCCCACCTATGCGACAATGCGCGGCAAAGTCTGGCATGAACCCCGCATTCATATTCCGGCAACCCGCCCATGGCAGGCTGGTTGCTATCGACGTATGCCTCGCTGGAACCACTCAAGCTCCGACTGGAGCGAGCCGCCCTGCGGGGTACGGCTCACATCGGTATTTCCCAAGTTATTGATAGGTAAGGCAATTGATCTCCACCGCTAACATCACCATGCAATTCGGCCCAAAACCCTTGTTCGAGAATGTCTCGGTCAAGTTTGGTGCCGGTAACCGTTACGGCCTGATCGGCGCCAACGGCTGCGGCAAATCCACGTTCATGAAGATTCTGGGCGGTGACCTGGAGCCTTCGGGTGGGCAGGTGATGCTGGAGCCGAATGTTCGCCTGGGTAAATTGCGCCAGGATCAATTCGCCTACGAAGAATTCACCGTTCTGGACACCGTGATCATGGGTCACGAAGAGCTATGGAAGGTCAAGGCCGAGCGCGACCGTATCTATTCGCTCCCGGAAATGACCGAAGAAGACGGCATGGCCGTTGCCGAGCTGGAAACCGAATTCGCGGAAATGGACGGTTACACCGCCGAGTCCCGCGCTGGCGAGCTGTTGCTGGGCCTGGGTATCGGCATTGAGCAGCACAATGGCCCGATGAGCGAAGTTTCACCGGGCTGGAAACTGCGTGTCCTGCTGGCTCAGGCGCTGTTTTCCGATCCTGAAGTGCTGTTGCTCGACGAACCGACCAACCACCTGGACATCAACACCATTCGCTGGCTGGAAAACATCCTGACTCAGCGTAACAGCCTGATGATCATCATCTCCCACGACCGTCACTTCCTGAACAGCGTGTGCACCCACATGGCTGACCTGGACTACGGCGAGTTGCGCCTGTTCCCGGGCAACTACGACGAGTACATGACCGCGGCGACCCAGTCCCGCGAGCAGTTGCTGGCCGACAACGCCAAGAAGAAAGCCCAGATTTCCGAGCTGCAATCGTTCGTCAGCCGTTTCTCGGCCAACGCCTCGAAAGCCAAGCAGGCCACTTCCCGCGCCAAGCAGATCGACAAGATCCAGCTGGCCGAAGTCAAACCATCCAGCCGTGTCAGCCCGTTCATCCGCTTCGAGCAGACCAAGAAGCTGCATCGCCAGGCCGTCACGGTCGAGCGCATGGCCAAGGGGTTCGATGGCACTACACTGTTCAAGGATTTCAGCTTCACGGTAGAAGCCGGCGAGCGCGTGGCAATCATCGGCCCGAACGGGATCGGCAAGACCACCTTGCTGCGTACCCTGGTCAACGACCTGACACCGGATGCCGGTTCGATCAAATGGACCGACTCGGCGGAAATCGGCTACTACGCCCAGGACCACGCCCACGACTTCGAAGACGACTGCACCCTGTTCGACTGGATGGGTCAGTGGACCCAGGGTGGCGAGCAGCTGGTGCGTGGCACACTGGGCCGCATGCTGTTCTCCAACGACGAGATCCTCAAATCGGTCAAGGTCATTTCCGGTGGTGAGCAAGGCCGCATGCTGTTCGGCAAGCTGATCCTGCAAAAGCCGAACGTGCTGGTGATGGACGAACCGACCAACCACCTGGATATGGAATCCATCGAAGCCCTGAACCTGGCGCTGGAAAACTACCCGGGCACGCTGATCTTCGTCAGCCACGACCGTGAGTTCGTATCCTCGCTGGCCACCCGCATCATCGAACTCAGCCCGAGCGGCGTGATCGACTTCAGCGGCACCTACGATGACTACCTGCGCAGCCAGGGTGTGGTGATCTAAAAACGCCTGTCGCGAATGAGTCCGCTCCTTGAAGCGGATTCATTCGCGAACACGGTCTTACGTACCAGACTGCTCCAGCATCTCGATCCACAGCGCACCTTTACCCGACGGTGCTTCGCCGACCCGCTTCAAGGCGCCCTCTGCGCCAATCGAATAACTGCCCACCACCTCGCTCTTCTCTCCCGTCACCAGCAACCAGTGCCCATCGGGTGAGACTGCGATATTGCGTGGCTGCTTCTCCTGGACCGGGTAGTTTTCAAGGTAGGTCAGCTTGCCGCTCGCAGGTTCTACCTTGAAGACCGATACGCTGCTGGACGTACGCTCGCTGATAAACAGCAGCTTGCCATCCGGCGCAATGCGGATATCGGCCGCCCAGATGCGCGGTGTCGGATCGTCCTTGAGGTCGTTGTTGCGCGCATCGCGCACTTCGCCATGAGCAAGCTTCAGACGTTCCGGGATACCGGCAGCCTGAGTCACCTGAGTCAGCGCACCGGTCTTGTCGTCAATCGAAAAGCCGGTCACGGTGCCGCTCATCTCTCCCACCACATACAGAAATTTGCCGTCCGGCGAGAAAGCCAGATGGCGTGGACCGGTCTTGTCTGCGACGGTCACGTAACCCGTTCCGATGGGGACAAGTGTGCCGTCCTTTTCCAGGCGGTATTGCAGGACGTGATCGACGCCCAGGTTACCGGCGTACACGAAGCGGTTGCTCGGGTCTGTGCGTACCGAGTGTGCATGCAGTCCGGTCTTGTAGGTCTGAATGTTGTCGCCCGGACGTTGCTGGGCATCGATGGGCTGGACACTCAACAAGTCGCCACCATAGGACGCCCCCAGCAGGAATCGACCACTGCGATCAGTGGACAGGTAAGCCAGGCTCTCGGCCAGCGGCCCTTGGGATATCTGCTTGAGATGCCCGGTTCCAGGATCGATGCCAAAGCCGATCACCTGATAAGGTTTGATGCGCAAGGCAGCGAACAGTGTCTTGCCATCCGGGGAAAGTGCCATGGGATTGACCTGATCGCCCGCCTTGGTCTGCTCGACCAGGCTCAGTGCTCCACTTTTCGCATCAAGCCGGTATTGGGAAATGAGCCCGTCCGCAGGACTGGAGATATAAGCGAAAGTCGCTGCGTGAGCAGACAGACCGAACGAGCAGGAAACCGCAGCCGCCAACAGGAGATTTCTTTTCATGCCGCACCTTTTGTTATTGTGTTTGTGGTCAGTCATCCTATGACTAGTGATGAATAACAGCAATACACCCAATACGATTGTTAGCAAGCTTTCATTTATGCCGTTACCGGGCCATGATGACTGCATTCCATCCGCCTGCCAGCGAACGAGTCCGATGCCTGCCGCCTCAAGTCAAAAACCTTCAGCGCAGCCCAGTTCAATGACGATCACGCTGCAAATCGTTTCCATCGTTTTCTATACCTTCATCGCCTTTCTGTGCATCGGTCTGCCGATTGCAGTGCTCCCCGGTTATGTGCATGACCAGTTGGGTTTCAGCGCGGTGGTCGCCGGGCTGACTATCGGCTCGCAATACCTGGCCACCCTGCTCAGCCGCCCTTTTGCCGGCCGGGTCACGGACAATATGGGCAGCAAGCGCGCCATCGTTCTGGGTCTGTGCGGAATAGCCATCAGTGGCGTCATGACGCTGGCCGCCACGCTGCTGGAAAGCATCCCGTTAGCCAGTCTGTGGATTCTGATCCTTGCGCGCCTGTTTCTGGGCGTCTCTCAGGGCATGATCGGGGTCGGCACCATCAGTTGGTGTATTGGCAAGGTCGGCGCAGAACATACGGCACGCTCGATTTCCTGGAATGGCATCGCGTCCTATGGCGCCATTGCCATCGGTGCGCCACTTGGGGTAGTGGTGATCGATCACACAGGCTTCAACAGCCTGGGCATTGCCTTGATCCTCATGGCGGCACTGGCATTAGCGATGATCCGCAAGAAGCCGTCGGTGCCGGTGATTGCCGGCGAGCGCCTGCCCTACTGGTCGGTGTTCGGACGTATCGCGCCCTATGGCCTGGGCCTGACACTCTCGTCCATCGGTTACGGCACCCTGACGACCTTTATCACCCTGTTCTATATCAGCCGTGGCTGGGAAGGTGCTGCCTGGTGCCTGAGCATGTTCGGCGTATGTTTCATTCTTGCCCGCCTGCTTTTCATCGGCGCAATCAATCGCCTGGGTGGCTTCAATGCCGCAATGCTGTGCATGGCGGTGGAAACCATCGGGCTGGTGATGCTCTGGCTTTCGCCCAATACCGGTTTTGCTCTGGCGGGTGCGGGCCTGACCGGCCTGGGGCTGTCGCTGGTATATCCGGCATTGGGCGTGGAGGCCATCAAGCAAGTCCCCACCACCAGTCGTGGCGCAGGCTTGAGCGCCTATGCAGTGTTCTTCGACCTGGCTCTGGCGATTGCCGGCCCGGTGATGGGCTTCATTGCTCTGGGTCAGGGCTATGGCTGGATTTTCTTTTATGCCGCGTTGCTGTCGATCATCGCCCTGGCGCTGACGTTCTGGTTATCACGTCGCCCCTGAACGAGCCTCTGAGCCTGCCTGCGTTCAAAATCCGCTCCCGCTTGTCGGTCAACTATTTGACGTCAATTAAAATCGGATCTTGACTTAGCTCTGCTAGCCATTGATCAGGCTGAAAAAACCCTTCATGGACGTCCCTTGCGTGGTGGACAGGCCAGTAACGGAACCATGAACAGCCTCCCTGACCACGTGTTCAGAGAGAGCTGTCATGAGAATCGACTACCCGTGTGTTCTGCGTTATCCCCTGCGCATCCTGCCTCTGGCTGTAATGACTTCCATCTCACCTTACGCCCATGGAGACTGCGATCTCATTGCAACCCTCGGCAATGATGTACAGGTCTGTGACAGTGGTAGCAGCGGCTCCCTGACCAGACCGACTGGCAATAACACGCTGATCTTTCCAGCAGGAGGTACGGGTGCGATCAACGGCAGCGTCACCTATGGACCGGGAAACGACAGAATCGAGATGAATTCCGGCAGTATCACCGGAAACTTCAATCAGGGTGCCGGGGCGGATCAGTTTCGCATCACCGCAGGAAACATTACGGGCGATGTCAATCAGGGTGCCGATCGCGATGACTTTTTCATGAGTGGCGGCACCCTGCGTTCGTTGACTCAGGGCGACGGTCTGGACAACTTCGTGATGAGCGGGGGCACGATCAGCAACGCCTTCGAGGATGGCGATCAAGCCAGAATGACCGATGGCACCATTGGCCGCGTGGACATGAAGCTGGATGACAATACCTTCGATATGTCGGGCGGGACCATCGTCAATAATCTGGTAGCGGGCTTTGGCCGCGATACCATCATCCTGTCGGGCGGCAGTATCGGCGGGGTCGTCAGCATCAGTGGTGGCAACGATCGGGTGACCGTCAGTGGCGGAGAAATTCGCGGCGGTATACGCACCAGTTTTGGCAACGACAGCTTCACCTGGCTCAATGGCGGCTATATACGTGGCACTGTGTTGATGGAAGGCGATGACGATACTGCAATATTGAGCAATCTCAATGAAACCTACCTTGCCCCCAACCCCCAACTCAATGGCGGGCCGGGTACCGATCTACTGACCTTCGATACAACCACCTCCGCAAAACCCGAACGCTATACCAACTGGGAAACGGTCAATCTGAACAACGGTTCACGACTGGACCTGGCAGGCATTTTCACACTGGGAGACAACACCAGCGGAACCGGGGTCATGAATGTAGATGCCAGCAGCACCCTGACATCCGTATCGGGCAGTATTTCACCCTTTACCAGCAGCGGCCTGGTCACACTCAATAATGCCGGCACTCTGGATATGAGCAGTGGCAGTAACAGCACCACTGACACACTGACGGTCAATGGCAATTACGTGGGCAGCAATGGGCAACTGCTGCTGCAATCGGTGCTGGGCGGTGACAACTCGCCCAGTGACAAGCTGGTGGTTGCCCGGGGAGCGATAAGCGGTACGACTCAGATTGCAGTCAACAATCTGGGAGGCAGCGGTGCCTTGACCCTGCAGAACGGGATCGAGATGGTACAGGCTGCCAATGGCGCAACCAGCGATAACTCGGCCTTCTCCCTGAAAAACTCATTGTCGGTCGGTGCCTATCAGTACTACCTGTTCAAGGGCGGTGCTACTGCAGGCTCGGAGAACAGCTGGTTTCTGCGCTCTTCGGTGGTTTCCGTACCTCTGACGGCCACTCCCGCGCCAGAAGAACCTGCCGCAGAGCCTCCCACTCCGACGCCACCTTCGCCACCCGCACCTCCTGCTCCGCCCACACCCATGCCACCTCCAACACCTCCTGTAGCCCCGGCACCGACGCCAGTACCCACACCACCAACCGTACAACCGGCCATCACACAGCCCGTTCCGGCCCCAGGCACCCCGCCGCTTCCCGAGCCGGTGCGTGGCGCTGCGCCGGTTCCCCTGTACCGCCTGGAAGTACCGAATTACGCAGTCGTGACGCCTGCGGTCACAACACTGGCACTGTCTTCCCTGGGCACCTTCCATGAGCGCCAGGGCGACCAAAACCTGCTGAACGAAACCGGCGCCTTTCCTGCCGGCTGGGCACGCCTGTTCGGCAATGACTTCAGGCAGGACTGGTCGGGTACCGTAGCCCCGAGCCTGGATGCATCGCTCAAGGGCTATCAGATCGGCCACGACCTGCTGGCGCTGCAAACCGAGGATGGACGCACCCAGCGGGTCGGCCTGTTCGTGGCTCACACGCGCCTGGACGGTCACGTCAAAGGCTTTGCCGAAGGCTTCAAGGATCGCCGTACCGGCAAGCTGAAAATCCAGGGCGACAGCCTGGGTCTCTACTGGACCCTGATCGATCCGAACGGCTGGTATGTAGATGCAGTAGCGATGGGTACTCGGTTAGATGGCTACACCCGCTCGCAACGGGGAATTCGCATGGACACGGAAGGTGATGCCCTGAGTCTTTCCGTCGAGGCCGGTTATCCCATTACGCTGAACCAGGACTGGGTCATCGAGCCTCAGGCACAAGTGATCCACCAGCGTATCGATCTCGATAGCCAGAACGATGGCATTTCACATGTCGCCTTCGACTCACAGCCTTACACCAGCGCACGTCTTGGCGGGCGACTTGAAGGGCGCTATCAGGTGCGCGGCATTCCATTCGAGCCGTTCTTGCAGGGCAACCTGTGGCACACCTTTGACGGTTCGGACACCCTGACCTTCGATTACAGCGACCGGATCAAGACTGAACACAAGTCCACCAGGGCGGATGTGGGAGTCGGGCTGACAGCCAGAGTGTCCCGTGAGATCAGTCTGTACCTCGGTGCCGATTACAGCAGCAATCTGGATGGCAATGACCTGGAAGGTCTGCGGGGGAATCTGGGGGTCAGAGTGAGCTGGTAGGCACCAGGGTTCCGGGGAAGACAGCCCAGCAAGCTGCCTCCCCCAAATGGACGCACCATTATCCGGGCCCTACTCCTCTGCTTTTTTAGGCTTGAGAATCAACACCGCCAACGGCGGCAGGCTCAATGACACGGAAGCCGGCATCCCGTGGCTCGGGCTGTCTTCGGTATGCACACCGCCGCCATTGCCCAGGTTAGAACCGGCGTAGGTTTCGGCATCACTGTTGAGCAGTTCGACCCAGGTTCCGGTAAAAGGCACGCCAATCCGGTAATTCTCACGAGGCACCGGCGTCATGTTGGCAACCACCAGCAGCGGCTCACCTTCCCTGCTCCAGCGCAACCAGGCAAACACACTGTTGGCCGCATCGTCACCGATCAGCCACTGGAAGCCCATGGGCTCGGCATCGCGCTCGTGCAGGGCCTTTTCCTGGCGGTACAGACGATTGAGGTCCGTTACCAGCTTTTTCACGCCGATATGCTCGGCATATTGCAGCAGGTACCAGTCCAGTTGCTCGTCGTGATTCCACTCGCGCCACTGACCGAATTCGCAGCCCATGAACAGCAGTTTCTTGCCCGGATGCGTCCACATGAACGTCAGGTAGGCACGCAAGTTGGCGAATTTCTGCCAGCGATCACCGGGCATCTTGTCGATCAGCGAGCGCTTACCGTGAACCACTTCGTCGTGGGAAATCGGCAGGATAAAACGCTCCGACCAGGCGTAAACCAGACCGAAACTCAGTTCGTTATGGTGATGGGCGCGGTGGACCGGATCCTGCTGCATGTAATGCAAGGAGTCATGCATCCAGCCCATGTTCCACTTGTAGGAGAAGCCCAGTCCGCCTTGTTGGGTATTCTGGGTCACCCCCGGCCAGGCCGTGGACTCCTCGGCAATCACCATGGTGCCCGGCGCCTCGATAGCGACCACATCATTGAGGTGTCGCAGGAAATCGATGGCTTCGAGGTTTTCACGACCACCAAAGCGATTCGGCACCCACTCGCCAGCCTTGCGCGAGTAGTCGCGATACAGCATCGACGCCACGGCATCCACCCTCAGGCCGTCGATATGGAAGTGCTTGAGCCAGTGCAGCGCCGAAGCCAGCATGAAGCCATGCACCTCGGTGCGGCCAAGGTTGTAGATCAGGGTGTCCCAGTCCTGGTGAAAGCCTTCCTGGGGATTGCCGTATTCATACAACGCCGTTCCATCGAACTGGGCCAGGCCGTGGGTATCGGTCGGGAAATGCGCCGGCACCCAGTCCAGAATCACGCCGATTTCGGCCTGATGACAGGCATTGACGAAAAATGCAAAGTCTTCGGGCGAGCCATAACGCGCCGTAGGAGCGAATTGTGCCAGCAGTTGATATCCCCACGAGCCGCCGAAAGGATGCTCCATGATCGGCATCAGCTCGATATGAGTGAACCCCAGCTCCTTGACGTAAGGGATCAGCCTGTCGGCCAGTTCGCGCCAGTTGTACTGACGCCATTGGCTGCCGTCCTCGTTCTGCTCCATCTGCCAGGATCCGGCATGCAGCTCATAGATCGACAATGGCGCTGCATGGGTGTGACGATCGCCACGGGACTGCAGCCAGTCGTGGTCCTGCCAGTCGAACTGCAGGGGCCTGGCGACCTTTGATGCCGTATCGGGCGGCAAAGTGGTCGCCAGCGCCACCGGGTCGCATTTGAGGGGCAGAATGCCCTGACTGCCCAGAATCTCGTACTTGTAGATCTCGCCGGCCTGCAACCGAGGCACGAAGATTTCCCAGACTCCGGATGGATGACGAAGCCGCATCGGATGTCGACGCCCGTCCCAGTTGTTGAAGCTGCCTACCACCGAAACCCGGCGGGCATTGGGTGCCCAGACCGCAAACCGCACGCCATCGATGCCCCCGACATTGGTGAGCTGTGCCCCCAGACAACTGCTCAGGTCGCGGTGATTGCCTTCGGCAAACAGGTACAGGTCCATTTCACCCAGCAGCGGGCCGAAGCTGTAGGGATCTTCAGTAACCTGCTCACCGCCTGCCCAGTTTATTTTCAACAGATAGGGCTGCATCTGTTCGAAATGCCCGACGAAGAAACCCGGCACGTCACTCATTGTCAGTTCGCCCAGATCCCGGCCATCCTCCTGGGCAAGCACCCGGACACTCAGAGCACCCGGCAGATAGGCACGAATGAACTGACCGTGCGAGCCATCTCCATGCGGCCCCAGAATGGAAAAGGGATCTCTGTGCTCTGCACGGATCAACGCATCCATATCGACGGCTGCGGGCATTGGTTGGCGGCCCGTGCCGATTTTGTCAGGCAAATTCATTTGGTCTCTCCATCGGATAATTCCAGCAACCCACGCAAGCCTTGCAAAGGCACGGCCAACCAACTCGGACGATTCTCGGCTTCGTAGATCACTTCATAAGCAGCTTTTTCCAGGGTGAACAACTCCAGCGCGGCGCTCTCCCCTGTCTTGTCTTTCCATTCATGGGCCAGACCGGCGGTTGCCTTGCGATAACCGTCCAGAAAAGACTCGCGAGCCTGAACCAGATAGGTTTCTGCCACAGACTGCCGGGCCACGCCAGCCTCTTCGGAAGTGTCCACGCTCTGTGCGCTGCGCACGGCCATGGCGGCAGCGTAGTCGAAAGAGCGCAAGACACCGCTGACGTCCTTGAACGGACTGTGCTTGGCGCGCCGCTCTGACAGGCTACGGGCAGGTTCACCCTCGAAATCGATCAGATAGGCATCGCCCTTGACCACCAGCACCTGGCCCAGATGCAGGTCACCGTGGACACGCATGCGCAAACCGCCCACCGAGCGCCCGGCCAGATCCTGTACATGACTCAGGATCGATTTGCGCCGGGCAATCAGATCGTCGACCAGTTGCCGATCATCCGGCTCCAGCGAGTCCTTGCGTTGATCGAGCAACTGCAGAGCACGATCCAGCTGTGCGCCTATGCTCTTCGCCGACGCCTCGGCGTCCTTGACGCTGGTGACTTGCACCGCGAAATCCGGGTTATCGGTGGGAGCTGCCAGAACCTGGTGCATTTCCCCCAGCCGTTGCCCCAGATAACGGGAGAAATCCGCCAGTTCCAGCAAGGCGTTGTAATGCTGCTCCTGCTCGGACACGCCATGAGCCAGGGCATCGCGTACCGCACGCTCAAGGTTGTTCTGGGTCCATTCCCAGGCATCGCCCTGATTGCTCAGGTAGCCTTGGGCAATCATCAGCAGGTGCGGCTGCCCGTCATTGCCGATCCTCGTCACGGCCCCCAGCAGAGGCGAAATGTTCCGGTAACCGGCATTGGTCAGGTAAGCCCCCATTTCCAGCTCAGGGTGAGTACCGGCACTGACCTTGCGGATCATCTTGAGCACCAGACTGCTGCCCACCACCACCGAGCTGTTGGACTGCTCGGCGGAGAGGTAGCGCACCTCAGACGTATCGCCGAGCCCCAGCGGAGCCAGCTGCGAGGTATGCTCGAAGCGCAACTCGCCTTCGCTGCTGGGCAGCACGGTCTGATCCTGCATGCCCTGAATCACCGCCCGGATAAAGGTTTCCAGCGTGAAGGCATCGGTAATCAGACCCACTTGTCGACCGCGTCGTACACGGGCCAGTGCCAGTTGCTGAGGCAAGGCACTGCTGATGTCGTCTTCGGCCAGCAGCCCGAAAGGCAATTGATAACGCTCGGGCTGGCCACCGGCAGTGACCTCGATCTCACTGAGCAGGACCGGGTGCGCCGGGTCGCCAAAGCGCACGGCATAGGCGATGTGAACATCGTCGATGGCCTTGTCCTTGCCCGCAAACCAGCGGCGCTTGGGCAGATAGACTGCCAGGGATGTGTTTTCCATCGTGCCGCGCAACGGCTCGTCGAGCAGTTCCTCAAGACGCTTCTTGAGTACCAGCGTGGGGAAGTCCGGCATGCTTTGCGCAGGTTCCACGTGCCAACTGGGCATTTGATTCTCCGGGGCGAGAAGAAACCAGTAAAAACCATAAGGTGGCAGCGTCAGCAGATAACTCAGTTGTCCGATCGGCGGGAAGGCACTGCCGCCGAGCATTTCCACCGGAACGGTACCCGCATGGGCCGACAGCTCCAGTTCGGCCGCCTGGGCGGCACTGGATACGTTGGCTACGCACAAAATGATCTCGTTGTGTCCATCCGACCCCGTGTATTCGCGAATGTAGGCCAGGATGCGACGATTGGACGGCGACAGCATTTTCAGGGTGCCGCGCCCGAAGGCCTTCTGCTGCTTGCGTACGGCCAGCATGCGGCGATTCCAGTTCAGCAGCGAGTGAGGGTCTTTATCCTGGCTTTCGACGTTGACCGACTGATAGCCGTACAGCGGGTCCATGAGCGGCGGCAACACCAGACTGGCGGGATCGGCCCGCGAGAAACCGCCATTGCGGTCGATGGACCACTGCATCGGCGTGCGTACCCCGTCACGATCCCCCAGATAGATGTTGTCGCCCATGCCGATCTCATCACCGTAATACAGCGTCGGTGTACCCGGCATGGACAGCAGCATGCTGTTGAGCAGTTCGACCCGACGCCGGTCACGCTCCACCAGCGGAGCCAGACGCCGGCGGATACCCAGATTGATACGGGCGCGCTTGTCGGCCGCGTAGTAATTCCACAGGTAGTCCCGCTCGCGGTCGGTAACCATTTCCAGGGTCAATTCATCGTGGTTGCGCAGAAAGATCGCCCACTGGCAGTTGGCCGGAATTTCCGGTGTCTGGCGCAGAATGTCAGTGATCGGAAAACGATCCTCCTGGGCCAGCGCCATATACATGCGTGGCATCAGCGGAAAGTGAAACGCCATATGGCATTCATCGCCATCCGGGCCATGGGTGTCACCGAAATACAGTTGCGTATCTTCCGGCCATTGATTGGCCTCGGCCAGCAGCATGCGATCCGGATAATGGGCATCGATCTCGGCACGGATACGTTTGAGAACCTGATGCGTCTCGGGCAGGTTTTCGTTATTGGTGCCGTCCCGCTCGATCAGATAAGGAATGGCATCCAGCCGCAGACCGTCGACGCCCAGATCCAGCCAGAAACGCATCACGTCCAGTACCGCTTCCATGACCTGAGGATTGTCGAAGTTCAGATCCGGCTGGTGGGAGTAGAAACGATGCCAGAAGTACTGACCGGCCACCGGGTCCCAGGTCCAGTTGGATTTTTCCGTATCCAGGAAGATGATCCGCGTGCCTTCGTACTTCTGGTCCGTGTCGGACCATACATAAAAGTCGCGGGCCTTGGAGCCGGGCTTCGAATGTCGCGCCTTCTGGAACCACGGGTGCTGGTCCGAGGTGTGATTGATGACCAGTTCGCTGATGACCCGCAAACCGCGCTTGTGGGCCTGAGCGATAAACCTCCTGGCATCGGCCATGGTCCCGTAATCGCTGTGCACATCGCGATATTCGGAAATGTCGTAGCCATCGTCACGCCGTGGCGAGGGATAGAACGGCAGCAGCCAGATGGTATTGACGCCCAGCTCGGCAATGTAATCGAGCTTGTCGATCAGGCCGGCAAAGTCCCCGATGCCATCATTGTTGGAATCGAAGAACGACTTGACGTGAACCTGATAGATCACCGCGTCCTTGTACCAGAGCGGGTCATTGATGAATGTGGCGTTAGTAGCTTTCTTCTTCGCCATTACGGGCTCCTGCCTGTTCAATTCGCGGCCTGGATACGCCAGATACCAAATGGCTGATACGAAGGGTCGATCCGCATCCACTGAATCTTGCCGTACCAGGTCCAGCGATGCCCGGTCATCAGGTCTTCGCCCGAGGTTGCAGCATCGTCGGGCAGTCCCATGTCCCAGAGCGGCAACTCGAAATGCGCCTCCTGGGCATTGAACGGATCGAGGCTGACGGCGACCAGAATGAAGTTGCTGCCATCGTACGAGCGCTTGCCGAAATACAGAATGTTGTCGTTCCAGGCTGCATACAGCTTCAGGCCCAGATGCGTCTGCAACGCCGGATTCTGCCTGCGAATGCGATTGAGCTGAGCGATCTCGGCAATGATATTGCCCGGTGCCGTGAAGTCCCGGACCCGGATCTCATACTTCTCGGAGTCCAGGTATTCTTCCTTGCCGGGAATGGGAGCCGACTCGCACAGCTCGAACCCTGAATACATACCCCAAAGGCCCGAACCCATGGTCGCCAGCGCAGCACGGATCAAAAAACCCGCACGCCCCGACTCATGAAGGAAATACGGATTGATGTCCGGCGTATTGACGAAGAAGTTGGGTCGGTAGCAATGGCGCAAAGGTGCCTGATTGAGCTGGGTAAAGTACTCGGACAGTTCGGCCTTGGTATTGCGCCAGGTGAAATAGGTATAGCTCTGGGAGTAACCGACCTTGCCCAGCCGCGCCATCATCGCAGGCTTGGTAAAGGCCTCGGCCAGAAACATCACATCGGGATGCTGACGGCGAATGTCATCGATCATCCACTGCCAGAACGGCAGGGGCTTGGTGTGGGGGTTATCGACCCGAAAGATCTTCACACCCTCCTCGACCCAGCCCAGCACAATGTCCCGCAATTCCAGCCACAGGCTGGGGATCGCATCGGCTGCGTAGAAGTCGACGTTGACGATGTCCTGATATTTCTTCGGCGGGTTTTCCGCATAGCGGATAGTGCCGTCCGGGCGCCAGGAGAACCAGCCCGGATGCTGCTTGAGCCAGGGGTGATCCTGAGAACACTGAATGGCGAAATCCAGAGCGATTTCCAGACCGTGCTCTGCGGCTGCGGCCACCAGATTCCGGAAATCCTCAAGGGTACCCAGTTGCGGGTGAATCGCCTCGTGCCCGCCGTCTTCACTGCCGATGGCATAAGGGCTGCCGGGATCGTCCGGACCTGCGGTCAGCGAGTTGTTGGGGCCTTTGCGGTGGGCGCGGCCAATGGGGTGGATTGGCGGGAAATACAGTACATCGAAACCCATGTCCCGAATCATCGGCAGACGCGAGTGCACATCATTGAAAGTGCCATGCCGCGCGGGGTCATCGGTGATCGAACGGGGAAACAGCTCATACCAGCTGGCGAACTGCGCCAGCTGCCGCTCCACATCCAGCGGGAATTCGATGCTGCGACTCAGAAACGCGCGGTTATCTGCCTGGACCATCAAGGCCGAGGTTTCACTGTGCAAGAGCAATGCGACCCGAGCATCGGAGGCGATCTGGCCAAGACGTTCGAGAACGCTTTCGATCTGCTGACGCAACGCTCCCTGACTGCGCTCGGCCGCATGCAACAGATGCAGGCGCCCTTCCTCCAGCTCCAGCTCGATCGGCACTCCGGCTGCGAACTTTTTCTCCAGTTCGTAGCGATAGCTAGCGTACTGATCGATCCAGGCTTCCAGACGAAACACATAACGATCGACAGATGTCGGGGTGAATTCACCGATCCAACTGTCATTGCCCAGATCGCGCATCGGGGCATCCTGCCAATTCTCTTCGCCATCGGCACGCCAACAGACACGCACCGCCAGCTTGTCATGCCCGTCGGCAAACACCTTGCTGGTCACCGTGACCTTCTGCCCGGCAATGCCCTTCACGGCAAACAACCCGCCATCCATCACCGGCATGGTGTCTTCGATCACGATGCGCGGCAATTGCAGGGCTTGGGTCAGGGTCAAGGGACGGGTTGGGTGTGGAACATCAGAGGCCAGAGAATCCGGGCCGTATGGCTGATCAGCAGTCACATTCATCGAGCATCACTCCTCACGCCCCTGGGACGCTCCTGTGCAATCCATGCAGAAAAAGGTTTTGTATCGATGCGGTGCGGACAGGCAAGACAGTCCTGATTCGTCTGAATCTGCCGCATGGTTTTCCGAGCCGCCTGCACAGGCAAAGTTCAAAAAGTTTGAGAGCGAGCCTCAGCGTAGACGAATCTGTCAGCTCAGGGTCGAGCCATTCCACAGCGCAAAACGTGTGAGTAACCACGGGGAGCAAAATCTGGACGACCGTTTGTCGGCTTTTTGAGAGAGGCATTTCCAAGAACACAGAGTTGGATCGGTTGGGGAACAGCGTGGAGATGGATGAGTCTGGTCATCTCAAAACAAAACAGTCTGAATTCGAAATCACCCTCGGCTGTCAAACAGCACGACCATCAATTATCTGGTACCGAGGTGAACATCATGAATATCCCCATTCCTGCCGAAACACCGGACCCGAATATCGATAACCCCACCCTGCCCGTACCTCCGCCCGCCGAAGAGCCGCCACCGACCATGCCACCGGTGATTCAGCCACCGGCCGGCGATCCGCCGGCACAAGAACCTCCGGTCGTTCTGGATGATCTGCCGCAATGAGCAGGACCTGGAGCGTGTGAGCCGTTATGACCGGCCTGCACGCTTCTTGCCGCGAACCCTGACCCTGATCAATGCCCGGGGCCTGAATGTCTGAGAGTTTTGCCGCAGACCTCAAGGAGCTGTGCCATGACACTGGAATTCGATAACACCAACCAATCCTGCTCCGTGACCTTTCACGACACGATCCTGCGCAGTGCTGTGGTGGATATGATCATCACCACCAACGATGAAACCCATATGTCCGAAGCCCTGATAGATGGCCAGAACGTCCCGATTACCGAGGCGGATGCCGATGCGCTGACTGTGCAAGGTGCGCAGGACAGGCGGCATCACACGGTTGACAGGGGTGGGCCGATTTAGCACTCACTGGCCTCTTCGCGACTGAAGTCGCCAGCAAGCTGCCTCCCACAAATTGATATCTGATCCGTATTTTCCAGACCAAGCTGTGTCTGTTCTGCAAACAGTCTCGCCTCTATAGTCGGGCTATCTGATCAGTGGTGATGCCATGAAGCGTTATGAGAAGTATGCCGACGATATAGCCGAGTTGATTCGCAGTGGCGTGTTGGCGCCGGATCAGCGTGTGCCCTCCGTACGTTATGCCAGCCAGACCCATGGCATCAGCCCTTCCACCGTGTTCCAGGCCTATTACCTGCTGGAGCGGCGCGGGCTGATTCGGGCACGGGCGCGGTCGGGGTATTTCGTCAACAGCATTGTCGGCAATGCTCCCAGACCGTTCAGTGAGCCGCAGGCCAGCACTCAGGTCAACGAATCCACCGAAGTGGATGTCAGTGAGCTGGTGTTTTCAGTGCTGGACTCCATCAAAGACCCCAATACAGTGCCCTTTGGCTCGGCCTTCCCCAGTCCGATGTTGTTTCCGCTGCCGCGTCTTTCCCGCTCACTGGCCACAGCCAGCCGCGAGATGGACCCGCGCATGGTGGTCACTGACATGTCGCCGGGCAATCCACAGCTGCGTCGCCAGATTGCCTTGCGCTATATGGTCAACGGCCTGGTACTGCCTGTGGAAGAGTTGCTGATTACCAATGGTGCGCTGGAAGCCCTGAATCTGTGCCTGCAAGCCGTCACCGAGCCAGGTGATCTGGTGGCCATAGAGGCTCCTGCGTTCTATGCCTGCCTGCAAGTACTGGAACGCCTGAAGCTCAAGGCAGTGGAGATACCGACGCATCCACGTGACGGTATCGATCTGGGCGTATTGAAACAGGCCCTGGAGCGCCACCCGATCAAAGCCTGCTGGTGCATGACCACCTTCCAGAACCCCACCGGCGCATTGGTCCCCGAAGCGCGCAAGCGTGAGCTGGTGGAGTTGCTGCGCGAGCATCAGGTGCCATTGATCGAGGATGATGCCTACGCCGAACTCTACTACGGTCCCCAGGCTCCGAAACCGGCCAAGGCTTTCGATACCGACGGCCTGGTGATGCACTGCGGCTCGTTTTCCAAAAGCCTGGCACCGGGTTACCGGATCGGCTGGGTGGCAGCAGGCCGTTATGCGCAGAAGATCGAACGCCTGAAACTGATGACCTCCCTTTGCGCGTCGATGCCTGCCCAGGCAGCCATTGCGGACTATCTGCAGCACGGCGGCTATGACCGGCATCTGCGCAAACTGCGCTATGCACTGGAAGATCAACAACGGGCCATGCTGGGAGCCATCGGTCGGTACTTTCCGGCGCAGACTCGCGTCAGCCAGCCGGTGGGCGGTTATTTTCTGTGGGTCGAGCTGCCGGAACCGCTCGACTCGCTGAAAGTCTTCCAGGTGGCGCTGGCACAAGGGATCAGTATTGCGCCGGGGCCGATCTTTTCGCCGACCCGACGCTTCGGCAACTGCATTCGCCTGAACTATGGGAGCCCCTGGACCACGGCCTGCGAGAAGGCCATGGAAACCCTGGGGCGGATCATTCGTTCGCTGCTGGACAACTGAACTTCAGCGCCCGCCCGCCGCATCGATGAACGTACCGGTCACGTATGAAGCATGATCCGACAGCAGCCAGATAATCGTCTCGGCCACCTCTTCGGCTTTACCGCCCCGGCACATGGGGATGTCACCCTCGAGCTTGCTGACCCGAAACGGATCGCCGCTCAGGGCATGAAAATCGGTAAAAATGAACCCCGGCCTTACCGCATTGACCCGAATCCCCTCGCCCGCCACTTCCTTGGACAAGCCGGTGGTGAAGGTATCCAGTGCGCCTTTGGAAGCGGCGTAATCGATATATTCCCCCGGCGCGCCCAGGCGAGCGGCAGCCGAGGTCACGTTGACGATGCAGCCGCCGTTGCCGCCATGACGCGGCGACATGCGCAACAAGGCGTGTTTGCTGCACAGCATCGGGCCGACCACATTGGTCATCATGATCTTGAGCATGCGGAATTCGGACATGTCGTCCAGTCGCGAGGTATGAGCAATGGTTCCGGCGTTATTGACCAGATGGGTGACAGGTCCCAGTTCCGAATCGATACGTGCGTAGAGACGGATGATTTCGTCCTCGTTGCTGACATCAGCCTGCACTGCAATGGCCTGCGCGCCCAATTCCCGGACCCGGGTGCATATCTTCTCGGCAGAAGTATGGTCGGACAGGTAGTTGATGCAGATTCGATAACCTTGTGAAGCAGCCAGAAGCGCCGTGGCAGCACCGATCCCGCGGGAGCCGCCGGTAATGAGGAGGACTTTATCCATGAATGTCTCTCGTATGTTTTTCAGGGCCAAGGATCGCTACAGGGATCCGTTGCTCATACAGAGCCTAGCGGACCCACAGCGCCCGCATGCAGAATCGATCCTGCCAGCGTTTTGCAATGAGCGCCATCCTGATCCTGCATTTCGACCATCGCGCCGCTCTCCCTCGGCGATGGGCGCTCTTCGAGAGACTGGATATGACTCATGAATTGTTGCGCAGGCAGCGGATGCCCCAGCAGGTAACCCTGCAAGGCATCACAACCCAGCCGGGTGAGAAAATTCTGCTGAACGCTGTTTTCGACGCCTTCGGCAACAATGCGCAAGTCCAGAGCCTGACCAACGGCGACGATGGCCGAGACAATGGCAGCATCATCGCGGTCATGGTCAAGATCGCGCACGAAGCCACGGTCGATCTTGATTTCATTGGCCGGCAGGCGCTTGAGGTACATCAGGCTTGAGTAACCGGTACCAAAGTCGTCAATGGAAATATCGACGCCCATGGCTGACAGCTTCTGCAAGACCTGCATGGTGACCTCGGCATTGCTCATGGCCGTGGTTTCGGTGATTTCCAGGGTCAGACAATTGGGCGCAAGCCGATGCCGGGACAAGGTATTGGCAACCGTCATGACCAGCCCCGCATGACAGAATTGCAAGGCCGACAGATTCACCGCAATACGCCAATGGGTATAACCCTGGGCATACCATTCGCTCATCTGGCGGCAGGCTTCATCAAGCACCCACTCGCCAATCGGAATGATCAGACCGGTCTTTTCCGCCAGCTCGATAAACGTGTCCGGCCCGAGCATGCCCTGCTCCGGGTGACTCCAGCGCAGCAAGGCTTCAGCCCCCACCGGCGCATTGGTGACCGCATCGAACTTGGGCTGATAGTGCAGACAGAAATGCTTGTGCCTGATGGCTGTGCGCAAGTCTTGCAGGACCTGCATCTGATTGCGGGCATTGGCGTTCATCGACGCCTCGAAGAAGCTGTAACCGTTCTTGCCAGCCGCCTTGGCGTGGTACATCGCAGCGTCGGCATTCATCAGCAACTCATGCAGGGTGTGACCATTGCCCGGATACATACAGATCCCGATGCTGACCGAAACCTGCAGAGTGTGCTCGGCAATATCGAATGGCTGGGCAATCACATTCACCTGACGGGAAGCGACGGCCACTGCATCTTCGACATCCTGCAACTCCATCAGCAGCACGAACTCATCGCCGCCGATGCGTGCCAGAGTGTCATGACGATGCAGGTTTTCCCGCAGACGCAATGCGACCTGCCGCAACAGTTGATCGCCGACATGGTGACCAAACGCATCGTTGACCGGCTTGAACCCATCCAGATCCATGAACATCAGCGCAAAACAGCCGCCATTGTCATTAGCCTTCTTCATGGCCTGCTCGATACGATCCGCAAGCAGCACACGGTTCGGCAGGCTGGTCAGGCTGTCATGCAGAGCCAGGTGGGTCAGTTCGCGGTTGGCTTCCATCAGCGAATTGGCCAGCACGGCGGTGCGGGCTTCCAGGCGGGCGTCGAGGATAGAGGTCAGTAGCACGATAGTCAGCACCGCCAGGCTGGTTACAAGCACCAGTTTGTCCAGGCCGTCGGTTCTGAGCCCGTTACCCAGCGCACCGCAGAAACTGCCTTCGGGAAAGCTGGCCGCCGCCATGCCCGTATAGTGCATGCCTACAATGGCAATACCCATGACCACCGCAGCTCCGGCACGAACCAGAAACACATTGGAGGTCCGCAGGCGCAAACGGAAGGCAATCCAGATGCCAGCCGCCGAGGCCCCCACGGCAATCAGCACCGACAGAATAAACAGAAAGGGGTCGTACTCGATGCCGGGTTGCATGCGCATCGCAGCCATGCCGATGTAATGCATGGCGCTGATGCCACCGCCCATGAACGAGGCACCAAGCGCCAGATGCGAAACAGGTAATTGCGGTTGACTGACCAGCCACAGGGCAATCCCAGCAGACAGCATGGCAATCAGCAGTGACCACAGGCTCAACGGGATATCGAAACCCGTTTCGATGGGCAGCTGGAAGGCCAGCATTCCGATAAAGTGCATGGAACAGATGCCGATGCCCATGGCAAAGGCCCCGCCGCCCATCCATATGTAGACGGCACGGCCCTTGGCCGAAGCGATGCGGCCTGCCAGATCGAGAGCGGTATACGAAGCAAGAATCGCGACGAATATGGAGATGAAGACCAGTGAAGGCGTGTAGTGACCAGTCAACATGAGCGCTCCTGTGACATGGTTCCGGTTTACGCATCCATGCCGTACAGTTGCTGGCAATTCTACGCAAAAGCAGGAAAATGTCGCCTCGGGCACGCACAAATATGGCTATTGGCCATATATAAAATATCTATTTCGGACGGATAGCACTTTGACGCCATCCGCCCTCCTCCAAACCCTGATCATTCCTTGATCTGCAGACCGTTCCCTGCATCCCAGCCACCGCCAAGTGCGGCAATCAACTGCACACTGGCAATCAGGCGACTTTGCAGCACATTCAATACGCTGCGCTCGTTGCTCAGCGCGGTAGTCTGCACATTGACCACATCCAGATAGCCGATGACCCCAGCCTTGTACTGGTTGCTGGTCAGACGCAGGGATTCGCGGGCAGCATCCAGCGCTTCCTGCCTGACTGCCGCTTCCTCCTCGTAGACCTTGAGCTGAACCATATAGTTTTCCACCTCCTGGAAGCCGTTCAGGACCGTCTGCCGGTATTGCGCGACGGTCTGGTCATAGACGGCTTCAATGCGATCGACTTCCGCAGAGCGTCTGCCGGCATCGAACAGTGTCAGGGCCATCTGCGGGCCGACCGACCAGAAGCGGTTCGGCAGGCTGATCCAGTTGGAGAACGAATTGCTGTTGTAGCCGCCACTCAGGCTCAGGGTGAAATCCGGGTAGTAAGCAGCCTTGGCAACGCCGATATTGGCGTTGGCGGCCATGATCGAGCGTTCGGCAGCCGCGATATCGGGGCGACGCTCCAGCAGTTGCGAAGGAATACCCACCGGAATCTGCGGCAGCTCGGGGATCGTGGTCGTGGCTGGCAGATTGAACTCGGCCGGGGCCATACCCATCAGGACCGCAATGGCGTTCTCGAACTGCGCCCGTTGCCATGTCAGGTCGATCAGATCGGCCTGGGTGGTCTTGAGCTGAGTCTGGGCCTGGGCCACGGCTTCACGCCCGGAAATACCGGCCTGATACTGATTGCGGGTCATGGTCAGAGAACGTTCGTAAGCCTGGACAGTGGACTCCAGCAAACGCTTCTGCTCGTCCAGCACCCGCAATTGCAGGTAGTTCTGCACCAGTTCCGATTGCAGGCTCAACTGCATGGCGGCCAGATCCGCAAGACTGGCCTGGGCACTGGCGGTATCGGCTTCCAGGCCGCGACGTAACTTGCCCCAGACATCGGCCTCCCAGCTCACGCCCAGTTGAGCATTGTAGGAGTCGTTGATACCGCTGGAATTCGAGGTGGTACTGCTGGAGGATCCCTGACTCGAGCGGGTCTTGCCAGCCGTCAGATCCAGAGTGGGAAACAGCGCGCCACGGGAACTGCGCACCAATGCCCTGGCCTGCCGGTACTGGGCTTCATATTGCGCAACCGTCTGGTTGGAGCTGTTGAGCCGCTCCACCAATGCATTGAGTTCGCTGTCGCCATACACTTCCCACCATGCGCCGCGGGCCATGGCATCGCTCGGAGTCGCCTGACGCCAGCCTTCGGCAGCCTTGAACTGCACAGGCGTGGTCACTGACGGCTTGTGGTAGTCCGGCCCTACGGCACAGGCGCTCAGCAGGAGCACGCAAAGCCCGGCTGCCAGTGGCCGGACAAGCCACTGCGGGTTGGATTTGATTACCGGATGGTCAGTCATAGCGGGGTTTCCAGAGCAGCATCGGTGCGCACGCCACGCCAGCGATTGAATCGGTGGCGCAGCCGGTCGAGATAGAGATAAACCACGGGAGTGGTGTACAGGGTCAGAATCTGGCTGAAGACCAGCCCGCCGATAATGGTCAGGCCCAGCGGACGGCGCATTTCCGCCCCTTCGGCGTTACTCAGCAACAATGGCAAGGCCCCCAGAATCGCGGCAATCGTGGTCATGAGGATCGGCCGCAGACGTTGCAGACAGGCACTGCGAATCGACTCCTGCGGTGTCATACCCGATTCACGCTCCAGATGCAGGGCCAGATCGATCATCATGATGGCGTTTTTCTTTACCACGCCGATGAGCAGAAACAGCCCCAGCAGGGAAATCAGGCTGAATTCGCCGCCCAGCACATAGATGCTCAGCAAGGCTCCGACGCCGGCCGATGGCAGGGTCGAGAGAATCGTCAATGGATGGATATAGCTTTCGTACAGAATCCCGAGCACCAGATAAACCGCCAGCAAGGCACCGAGAATCATGAATGGCTGGCCCTTCTGGGTGGCCGCAAAGGCATCGGCTGCACCGGCCATCTTGGAAATGACTTCAGAAGGCAGCCCGACTCTTGCAATCGCACGCTCGATGGCGACCGTCGCCGTGTCGAGGCTGACGCCTTCGGCCAGATCGAAGGAAATGCTCTCCGAAGCGAACTGGCCTTCATGGGACACCCGGTCATTGGCAAGACTGCGTTCGTAATGGGCAATGCTCGACAAGGGCACGCGCTGCCCGTCTGCAGTAATCACCTGGACCTGCTGCAGCGTGACCGGGTCCTGCGCATAGCGTGGATTGACCTCCATCACCACCTGATACTGGTTCAGGGTGTCATAGATGGTGGAAACCTGACGCTGGCTGTAGGCATTGTTGAGCACGGTGGTGACCATGTTCATGTCGATACCCAGGCGCTTGGCTGCGTCCCGATCGACCACCAGCGTGACCTGCTGGGCCCCGCGCCCTTCACGGGCGTCGATGGCGGTCAGTTCCGGCAGCGCCTTGAGGGCGGCCACGACTTTCGGATACCACTCGCGCAGGCTGTGCAGATCACCGCTTTGCAGGATGTATTGATACTGGGAACTGGCCTGTTCACGACCACCGCCCAGTTGCAGATCCTGATCCGGCGCCAGGAACAACCGCCCGCCCGGCACATGGGGCAGGTTCTTGCGCAGACGCTCGACCACCTGGGTCGCAGACATCTTGCGCTCGGAAACCGGCTTGAGGCGGACAATCATGAAGGCATTGTTGGTGCCGCCACTGCCGCCGATAAAGCCCGCGACACTCTGTACCGCAGGGTCTGCCAGCACCGCGCGACGGAAGATTTCCATCTTGGGCTGCATCACGGTGAACGAAAGACCGTCATCGCCGCGAATGAAACCCATCAGTTGCCCCGTATCCTGCTGCGGCAGGAAGGTCTTGGGCACCACCACATACAGCGCGACGTTCACCACGATGGTAACCAGCAGGCTCAGCAGTGTCAGACGCGGATGGCGCAGCACCCAGCCGAGGGAGCGGTCATAGCCGGCCACCATGCGTTCGTTGACGCGCTGGCTCCAGCGTTGAAAGGCGTTTCTTTCCTGCTCCTGAGGCTTGAGCCAGCGTGCGCAGAGCATGGGCGTCAACGTCAGGGAAACCAGCAGCGAAACGATGATGGCTACCGACAGCGTGATGGAAAACTCCCGGAACAGGCTTTCCACCAGACCGCCCATGAACAGAATCGAGATAAACACGGCCACCAGCGAAACGTTCATGGACAACAGCGTGAAACCGACTTCCTTGGACCCCAGGTAAGCCGCCTTCAGGGGCGAGACACCTTCATCGATATGTCGGGAAATGTTCTCCAGCACCACGATTGCGTCATCCACCACCAGCCCGGTGGCCAGAATCAGGGCCATCAGCGACAGGTTGTTCAGTGAGAAGCCACACAGGTACATGATGGCGAAAGTCCCCACCAGGGAGACCGGAACCGCCAGTGTCGGGATCAGCGAGGCGCGCAGGCTGCCCAGAAACAGGAACACCACCAGAATCACCAGAACCACGGCGATCAGCAGAGTCATCTCGGCTTCATGCAGCGTGGCCTTGATGACCGGCGAACGGTCCATGGCAATGTTCAGCTTCACGCTGGCAGGCAGTACCGCCTGTAACGCGGGTAACTGCTCCTTGATCTGCGCCACCGTCTCGATGATGTTGGCACCGGCCTGACGGTTGATGACCAGCAGCACGGCCGACTGGTCATTGAAGAAGCCGCTGTTGTAGCGGTTTTCCACGGCGTCGCTGACCTTGGCCACATCCTTGAGGCGCAGTGCGGCACCGTCCTGATAGCGAATGATCAGTGGCGCGTAATCCTTGGCCTTTTCCAGTTGGTCGTTGGCCTGGACCTGCCAGTTATGCTGGCTGTCCTCGACAAAGCCCTTGGGGCGACGCACGTTGGAACCGGTAATGGTGGTACGCACTTCGTCGAGCGATACACCGTACTGGTCCAGCATGTTCGGCTCCAGTTCGATACGCACGGCCGGCAGCGAACTGCCGCCGATCTGCACCTCGCCTACGCCGGCGACCTGCGAGAGGCTCTGGGACAGGATGGTGGAAGCCAGGTCGTAGAGCTGCCCTTTTTTCAGCACATCGGAGGTCAGGGTCAGCACCATGATCGGTGCCTGGGAAGGGTTGACCTTCTTGTAGGTCGGCATGCTGCGCATGCCACTGGGCAACAGATTTCGCGAGGCGTTGATTGCTGCCTGCACTTCCCGCGCCGCGCCGTTGATATCCCGGTCCAGATCGAACTGCAGGATCACCCGGGTCGTACCCTGGCTCGAACTGCTGCTCATGGTATTGATGCCGGCGATGGACCCCAGAGAGCGCTCCAGCGGCGTGGCCACACTGGAGGCCATGATCTCGGGGCTGGCACCCGGCAGGCTGGCCGACACCACGATCACCGGGAAATCCATGTTCGGCAACGGTGCCACGGGCAACAGCCTGAAACTGACTGCGCCCAGCAGCATGATTGCCAGACTCAACAGGACAGTGGCGACCGGCCTGCTGATGAAGGGGGCCGACAGGTTCATGCTTCGACCTGTCCTGCTTCAGGCCTGCGCCGCCAGCGACGGCCCAGGCGGTCGAAATACAGATAGATCACCGGCGTCGTGAACAGCGTAAGGATCTGGCTGAGCAACAGACCGCCGACCATCACCAGACCCAGTGGCTGACGCAGCTCCGCACCGGAACCGGTGGCCAGCATCAGCGGTATGGCACCGAACAACGCGGCCAGGGTCGTCATCAGAATCGGCCGGAAACGCAGCAGGGCCGCTTCATAAATGGCCGTCTCGGGGTCGATGCCGCGATTACGCTCGGCGTCCAGAGCGAAGTCGATCATCATGATGGCGTTCTTCTTGACGATACCGATCAGCAGAATGATGCCGATGATGGCGATCATCCCCAGATCGTTGCCGCTGAGCATCAGGGCCAGCAAGGCACCTACAGCGGCCGATGGCAGGGTCGAGAGAATGGTGATCGGGTGGATATAACTCTCGTAGAGCACGCCCAGCACGATGTACATGGTCACCACCGCCGCCAGGATCAGCAGCAACGTGCTGGACAGCGAAGCCTGAAACGCTGCGGCAGCGCCCTGGAACTGGGTCTGCACGCCAATCGGCATGCCAATGTCTTTCTGCACCTGTTCGATCACCTTGACCGCTTCGCCCAACGCCACATCCGGAGCGAGGTTGAAGGACATCATGACCGCCGGGAACTGTCCCATATGGGCAATCGCCAGTTGTGCCTGACGCTGTTCGACCCTGGCCAGACTCGACAGCTTGACCTGACCGCCATCGGTGGTCTTGACGTGGATCTGCTCCAGCGCCTGGGGACCCAGATCGTTGCCGGAAGCTGCCTGCAGCACCACTCGATACTGGCTGGCCTGGGTGTAGATGGTGGAAATCTGCCGCTGACCGAAGGCGTCGTACAGCGCATCGGTGATATTGGCCACGGTAACGCCTACGCGGCTGGCGGCATCGCGATCGATCATCAGGTAAACCTGCAAGCCCTTGTCCTGCAGGTCACTGGCGACATCGGTCAGTTCCGGACGCTTGCTCAGGGCGTCCACCAGCCTGCCGCTCCACAGGCTGAGCAACTCGGCATCGGGTGACGACATGCTGAACTGGTACTGGGTCCGGCTGACCCGGTCTTCGATGGTCAGGTCCTGCACCGGCTGCATGAACAGACGAATGCCCGACAAGCCGTCCAGTTGCGGTTGCAGACGCTGGATGACCTGCATGGCCGTCAGGTCGCGTTCGCCATGGGGCTTGAGGTTGATCAGCAGGCGACCGCTGTTGAGCGTGGCATTGTCGCCATCGACACCGATATAGGAAGAGAGGCTGGCAACCGCAGGATCCTTGAGGATGATGTCCGCCAGCGATTGCTGACGCTCGCTCATGGACTTGAACGACACCGACTGCGGCGCTTCGGAAATACCCTGAATCACGCCGGTGTCCTGCACCGGGAAGAACCCCTTGGGAACGGCCATGTACAGCACGACGGTCAAGCCCAGCGTGCCGATGGCCACCAGCAGGGTCAGAGGCTGGTGTTTGAGTACCCAGCGCAGCTTGTCGGCATAGATACGGATCAACCAGTCGATCCAGGCACCGCTGGCACGGTAGAAACGCCCCTGCTCTTCTTCCTTTGGCTCACGCTTGAGCAAGCGGGCGCACATCATCGGGGTCAGGGTCAGGGAAACCACCAGGGAAATCAGGATCGCCACTGCCAGGGTAATGGCGAACTCCCGGAACAGGCGTCCCACCACATCGGCCATGAACAACAGCGGAATCAGCACCGCAATCAGCGACAGGGTCAGGGAAATCAGCGTGAAACCGATCTGCTTCGCACCCTTCAAGGCCGCCTGCAAAGGCGTTTCACCCTCTTCGATATGCCGGGAAATGTTCTCCAGCATCACGATGGCATCGTCCACCACAAAACCGGTGGCGATGGTCAGCGCCATCAGCGTGAGGTTATTGATGGAGAAACCGGCCAGATACATCACCCCAAACGTGCCGATCAGGGACAAGGGCACGGCAATCGACGGAATGATGGTTGCGCTGACCCGGCGCAGAAACAGGAAGGTCACCAGCACCACCAGAACGATGGCGATCAGCAGCTCATGCTGGACATCGGTAACGGAAGCACGGATGGTCTGGGTGCGGTCGGTCAACACAATCACGTCCAGGCCGGCCGGCAGGTTGTCCGTGATGCTGGGCAGCAAGGCCTTGATCCGGTCCACCACCTCGATGACGTTGGCACCGGGCTGACGCTGGATATTGAGCAGCACCGCCTGATTGCGGTTGGCCCAGGCGGCCAGTCGCTCGTTTTCCGCGCCATCGACGATCTGTGCCACATCCTTCAGGCGCAGCGGCGCGCCATTGCTGTAGGCCAGGATCAGGTTGGCATATTCCTCGGGGGACTTGAGCTGGTCGTTGGCATCGAGCATCGACACCCGGGTCGGACCGTCGAAGTTACCCTTGGGCTGGTTGACGTTGGAGGCACTGACCAGCGTGCGCACATCCGCCAGATTCAGACCGTTGGCAGCCAGGGCTTCGGGGTTGACCTTGATCCGCACCGCCTGACGCTGCCCGCCCGCGATGCTGACCATGCCGACGCCGCTGATCTGGGAGATTTTCTGCGCCATGCGCGTATCCACCAGATCGTTCAGTTTGGGCAGCAGCATGGTTTTAGAGGTGATCGCCAGGGTCAGGACCGGCGTATCCGCCGGGTTGACCTTGTTGTAGACCGGTGGCGCAGGCAGATCATTGGGCAACAGGTTGGTCGCGGCATTGATGGCTGCCTGAACCTCCTGCTCGGCCACGTCCATATTGATTTCAAGATTGAAGCGCAGGGTGATGACCGAAGCACCGCCCGAACTGGTGGACGCCATCTGGTCCAGCCCCGGCATCTGCCCGAACTGTCGCTCCAGCGGGGCCGTCACGGCACTGGTCATGACCTGTGGGCTGGCACCCGGGTACAGGGTCATGACCCGGATGGTCGGGTAATCCACCTGTGGCAGGGCCGAAACCGGCAACAGGCCGTAGGCGATCAGACCGGCCAGCACAATGGCCAGCATGCTCAGTGTGGTGGCGACCGGGCGCAGGATGAACAGGCGCGACATGTTCATGCTGGATTGTTTTCCGCCTTGTCGACCGAGGCCGATTTATCCGTGGCCTTGTCAGGCTTGCCCTGCAACTGCTGGCCCGGTGTGGATGGCACGTCCTTGCTGTCGGTGACCACTTCCACGGTGGCGCCGTCGCGCAGACGGTCGGTGCCCTCCAGCACGACCTGCGCACCGGCGGCCAGCCCATCGAGGACTACGGTCGAGGTTTCATCGCTCGGGCCGGTCTTGAGCAGGTTGATCTTGACCTTCTTGTCGCCATCCAGCGCATAGACGAAGGTGCCATTGGTGCCGAACTGCACGGCGGCTGTAGGTACCAGCACTGCCTGCTTGAGCGTGTCGGCACGCAGACGCACATTCACGAACTGATTGGGGAACAGCACTTCATCGCGATTTTCAAAGCGGGCCTTGAATTTCAGGGTCCCGGTGGTGACATCGATCTGGTTGTCCAGGCTGGCAAGCACACCGGTGGCCTGCAGTTTGAGATCGCCACGGTCCCAGGCTTCCACGGGCAATTTATCGCTGCTGCGATAACGGGCGATGACGGCCGAAAGGTCTTTCTCCGGCAAGGTGAAGTTGACTGAAATCGGCTGGGTCTGGGTAATCACCACCAGTGCCGTGGTGTCGTTGGCTGCGACCAGATTGCCAACATCCAGTTGCTTGAGGCCGACACGCCCGGCAATCGGAGCCTTGATACGGGTGAAGTCCAGATTGAGCTTCGCATCCGCCACAGCCGCCTGATTGGACTTGATGGTCCCCTGATACTGGTTGACCAGGGATTCGGCAGTGTCCAGGGTCTGCTTGGCGATGCTGTCTTCGGCGAACAGGCCACGGTAACGCTGCACATCGAGCTGGGCGTTCTTCAACAGCGCCTGATTGGTGGCCAGGGTGCCTTCAGCCTGTTGCAGCGCAACCTGATAGGGACGCGGATCGATTTCCGCCAAAAGGTCGCCGGCCTTGACCATCTGCCCTTCCTGGAAGTGGATACGAACCAGTTCACCCGCCACCCGGCTGCGCACATTGATGGTGTTGGTGGCCGTCACCGTGCCCAGCGCCTTGTAATAGATGGGGAAGTCGCCCTGGGTCACCGGGGCTACCCGCACCGGAACCGCTGCCGCCGAACCACCGAAGCCTGGCCGCGCCACTTTGCCTGCATTCCCCGCTGCCGGTGCCTTGCCGGTCTCGGCACCCTTGTGGGGCGAGGGTGACGCAGGCCAGAACCACCAGCACAAACCGACGATAACCAACAGGACCAGCAGACTGATCAACCAGCGACGGGAATTACGGGGGCCAGACGATTGCATGAATAAATCAACCATTACAGGTGGGGTTCTTCAGGAGGCTGAACAATAAGCACAGATGCGTGACAAGCAAAGCGCCTTTACCAAGCGCTTACTTTTGTTAAACGGTTGAAGCACAAATAAAAAAACGGCCTGAACGGATTCAGGCCGTCGAAGTGTTGCAGGGTATTACTTCAATACAGCCAGAGCCGCTGCATAGTCAGGCTCTTCGGCGATTTCCGAAACCAGCTCGCTGTGCAATACAGTGTTGTTCTCGTCCAGAACGACAACGGCGCGAGCGGTCAGTTGGGCCAGAGGACCGTCGGTGATTGCAACGCCGTAGTTCTTGCCGAAATCGGCACTGCGGAAGGAAGACAGGTTCTGGACGTTCTCAAGACCTTCCGAGCCACAGAAGCGAGCCTGGGCAAATGGCAGGTCGGCGGAAATGCACAGTACGACAGTGTTGTCGACATCATTGGCCTGGGCGTTGAACTTGCGCACGGAAGTGGCGCAGGTCGGAGTGTCGACACTTGGGAAGATGTTCAGGACTTTACGCTTGCCAGCAAAGTCGGCCAGGGTCACGTCGGCAAGGCCGGCACCGACCAGTTTGAAAGCCGGAGCAGCGCTGCCGGTTTTCGGCAGATCGCCAGCAATTTGTACAGGGTTGCCTTTGAGCGTTACTTGAGCCATGAAAACACGTCCTTTTACAGAGTTTTTGAAGAGCCGGAAGTTAACCACGAAAGTGTCAGACTACCTAGATCGGATATTTCCGAAACAGCCAGGAAATAGAGCTTTCGCCCTAGAAATCCCGCTTATAGAAAATATCCAGAGAACTGGCAAGACCGCTGGCTGCTTCCAGGTACACCCTTTTGCTCAACATGTAGCGCAGCGCGATGGTATTGGCGGGCTCGAACACCCCCACTCCATAACGCAGGCTGAGCTTTTCGGTGATCTTGCCGCTGGCCACGACATTGGTCTTGTTGCCAGTGCCGGTGGTATCGAGTTCGAAGTCCTTGATTCCGAGGTTATCGGCCAGTTTGCCGGTCGTCGATGCACTCCCCGCAACGCCCAGCGCCAGAGCGGCCTGGGCAACCATATTGCTGTCTTCCCCGGTATTGCCCAGCGGTCTGCCCATCACCAGATAGGACAGTGCCTGCTCCTGACTCATGGCCGGCTCGGAAAACACTTCGGTGGTGGGCTGATCGGCACTGCCGGTCAGGCGGATACCGGCGATGATTTCATCGGTCTGACGAATCGCTTCGATATCCAGATAAGGTTGATCGATGGGGCCTGCAAACAGCAGACGGGCCTTGCGGATGGTCAGGCGCTGACCATAGGCACGGTAACGTCCGTCATTGAGGTTCAGCTCGCCACGGGTATCGAGGTTATCGCCAATGTGCACATGCCCGACCAGATTGGCCGTCAGCCCGAAGCCGTTGAACGCCAGTTTTTCCTGTCCGACCTCGACATCGATATCCATCGCCATGGCCAGCGGCGGCGCGCCCTCTTCGGTCTGCTGGCCCACGATGACCGTATCGCCCGACAGCTTCACAGTCGAAGGCGGCAATTCGCGCACCGTAATCGTCCCCTTGGGCACCAGCACCTTGCCGGAAATGCCCAGCCGGTCATCGTGCATGGAGATTTTCAGATCGGGTGCCGCTTCCACGGCAACATAAGGCTCGACCGTGATCGGCAGACGCGAGCCCTTGAGGTTGATATCCACCATCAGGGCCTGACCCCAGGCCACCTGTCCGCTTACGGTGCCCTGCCCGGTCGCACCGCTTTTCCAGCCGCCATTGAGTTGCACGCTTTCCCCGGCAATCAGGGCCTGGACTCTCAGATCCTGCAATTCCATGGGCAGTTCAGGCCCGGAAACCTCACCGCCGTCAAGGCTGATGCGGCCATTGACCTGAGGTGCCAACAGACCACCGGACAAGCGACCACTGCCGCTCAGGCGACCATTGAGTTTCTGCACCATGGGCACAAAGGGCCGGGCCACGGAAACATCCAGACCGGACAGGTTGAAGTCGCCACTCAGGCTCTTGTTACGCGATAACGGGTCGATTCGTGCCGTCAGCAACAACTGGCCCAGCTTCTCGCCATCGAAATCCAGGCGTGAATCGATACTGCGTGGTTTTAAGGTGCTGCTGAGTTTCAGGCTGCGATAAGGAAAGTCCAGCCATTGGTCCTTTTCCCTGACCCGCAGCGTGCCGTTGCTGGCGTCGACCGTGATTTGTCCGTCAGGCCCGGAGGCAGGCAGATCGAGTCGGACATCGGCATTGAGCGCGCCTTTCCAGGCGAAGTCCTTGGGCAGCCACTGAGCCAGGCTTTCAAGGGGAAAATTCTTCAGGTGATAACGCAACCGGGGCTCAGGCAGCAGGCGCTGATCTTCACCGCACAGGCTTGCCTGCCCGGAAGCCCAGCAATGGGCACCGAAGTTGATCTTGCCGTCGGCCAGACGCTCAAGTTTTGCCGGCTGCTGCAGTTTCCAGTCCTGCCCACCGCTCTGAATGGCACCACTGGCCAGACGACCGCGCCAGTTGCCCTGCTCCAGAACGCCATCCAGTGCCAGCGCCAGTTTCAGCAGCGGGCCTTGCAGGTCGAGTTTCATCTGCTGGTTCTTGAGCGTGCCCTGCCCGTTGACGGTCAAGGTTCCCAATGCCGTGTCACCGGCCTGAATGCCGCTGCCCTTGAGATCGACCGTTGCCCGCTGAGCCTGATCGAGCTTCGCCGCCACTGTCAGGTTTTGCAGACGATTGTCCTGCAGGGCCAGTTGCGAGCCTTGCAGGTCAAAACGGCCCTGGGGAGCCTGGAGTGTTCCGGCAAGATCCAGCCTGCCATTGATGCGCCCCTGGAGTCGTGGCCATAGCTGTCCAAGCCGAGGCAGATTGAGGTCCACCTGCCCCGCCATACGCTGCTGCAAGCTGCCCCGCCCCTGGATCCGGTTGTCGCCCAGGCGTATCTCCAGCGCACCGAGGTTCCATTGCTCACCTGCGCCATCGGCCTTGACCAGCAACACTGCGGGCTGTCCACGCAAGCGCCCCTTGAGATCCAGATCGGCATTGAGCTCCAGCTTTTCGTCTTTCAACAGCCCTTTGCTGCGCAACGCCCCGGCCAGAGTGCCCGGCAGTTCCGCAACCCAATAGGACGGATCGAGAGCCCCCAGATCCAGGGCGGTGTCCCAACCGATGCCATCGGCGAACTGCAGATTCAGGTGGCCGCTGGCCTTGCCCTGCCCTGCAACCAGCTCCAGTTGCGGCAGGTACACCTTCTGCAAATCGCCACTGAACGGGCTGCCAAGACTGAAAGCACCTGCCGGACCATCCAGATCTGAACTGAAATTGCCCAGATACTGGCCGTCGGTATAGGAAATCTCGCCCTTGAAATTGCGCAGGCTGGCCTGAGGCTCGGTCGCCAGCGGATAAAGCCGCTGCCACGGAAAGTCCAGCCAGTCGATTTTCGCATCGGCCTTGAAGGCTTTTTCCCAGTTCAACTGGCCGTTAAGGGTGAGATGCTGCCGCTCACTGGCAGTCAATTGCAGCGCCGCGATATCCGCGCCTTTGGCATCGACCCGGCCTTGCAGTGTCAGAGCGACCGGGCCTTGTTCGGCGGGCAGGCTTGCGGTGCCGGTAATCCGGTAGCCGCTGTCAAGGTTGCCTTCGGCATTGAGCAGCACCTGTTCAAGCTGCAAGGTATCGGGCAATCCGGCACTGGGCTTGAAGCGCTCGGAGCTGATGCTCACTCTGGCTGGCAGATGTTCGGCCAATGCTTGCAGCTCGCCACTCAACCGCCCCTGCAGGTAACCGCTGCTGTCGGCCTTGAGCTGCAAGGTCTTGAGCAGCTCGCCAGAGATATCCAGCGCCAGTGACCATGGCTGTCCGTCCTGCGGCGGCAACTGCAAGGTACCCTGGGCAGTCAGCGGCCACTCGCCCTCGGGCTTCAGCAGACCGACAAGATCGAGAACCAGACTGTCGCGCTGCAAATGGGCCGAGTCGATCTGCAGGCCATCAGCCGTCCAGTGCGCCGACAGTTTCAGATCACTCAGTTGCTCGACGCCATCCAGTTGCAGGCTACCCAGTTGCACGTCATTCAAGCGAACCGCCAGCGGCAGTTTCAATTGCGGCAAGACGATCGGGCCTTCGCTGGCAGGTTCGTCACTGGCGGCGAAATGCATACGCACCTGAGCGGCATGCAACTGATCGATGCACAGCATCATCTTCAGGAGGCAGGCAGGCGACCAGTCGAACTGCGCGGCACTGACTTCGACTCGTTCCTCGCCCTGCTGCCAGATCACGGTGTCGGCACGCCATTGCCCGCCCAGGCGGCCATTGAAATTGTCTACCTGCAACCCAGGCACTCGCGCCAGCAGCCACTGACTGCCGCTCTGGGTAGCCACTGCCATCCAGATACCCAGCAGCACCAGCAGCAGGAACGTGACCAGCCCCAGGCCCGCGATCTTCGCCCCACGCTTGATGTTCAGACGCTTCACAATTCCGGTCCCATGGAGAAGTGCAGACGAATCCCGCCGTCATCGTCCAGCGCGCGGGCCAGATCAAGGCGCAATGGCCCGACCGGTGAAACCCAGCGCACCCCAAAGCCTACGCCGGTCTTCAGACTCGGCAGCTCAAGGTTGTTGAAAGAGTTGCCCTGATCGACAAAAGTCGCCAGACGCCATTTTTCGGCAATCGAATACTGATACTCGACACTGCCCGCCACCATATAGCGCCCGCCGATACGGTCGCCATCGGAGTTGGTCGGCGACAGAGTCTGATAGTCGTAACCGCGAACGCTTTGATCGCCCCCGGCAAAAAAGCGCAGGGACGGTGGGATGGACTTGTAGCCATTGGTCAGGTTGCCACCGAACTGCACGCGACCGAGAAAGCGGTGATTCTGTGCAACGGTGGTCAGGCCCTTGAGCAGCACGTTGCCATGGAACAGGTTGGCATCGGACATCACCCCTTCCTTGGCGACCTGTGCATCGAACTGCAGCCGATAGCCCCGGCTCGGATCGATGCGATTGTCGCTTTGCAGGAACGAGTAACTGATGCCTGGCATCAGCAAAGTGCTAAGGCCGCTGTCATCACCCAGCCGGTACTCTTCCCGTTGCCACTTGAGAGAAACCACCCGCTCCCAGCCACTGGGCAACTTGCTGTGCCATTCCGGGCCGACGGTAAGCAGCTTGCTGAGGCTGTCGGTGCCCGCGATTTCTTCATATTGATAACCACCGGCAAAACGCAGCTTGTCGGTCAGTGGCGGGTCGAGCGGAATGTCATACCACAGCCCCACATTCTGCCGAGGTGCCGACAGCTCGGTTTCAAACCCGTAGCTGTGACCTTCGGGATTGGCCCAGTGGCGTGTCCAGTTGGCCTTGCCACGTGGCCCGACGTCCGTGGAGAAACCAAGGCCCAGCCCCATGGTGCGTGGCTTGCGGGTTTCCAGTTGCACGGTCACCGGAATGACCTGCCCCACGGCAGCAGCGGGAGCCGCATCCACCCGCACGCCCTCGAAATAGCCACTGGACTGCATGGCCTGATTGAGTTCGGCGATCAGTTGCGAGTCATAAGGCGTGTTTTCCTTGAACGGCACCATGCGCTTGAGCAGGTCGTCATCGAGGGGTGTATCACCGCTGAACGCCACTTTGCCCAGGGAGTAGCGCGGGCCACTGTCATAGACCAGATCGATATCCGCCACTCCGGCACGGGGGTCCACCGCCAGGCGCTGGCTGGTAAAACGACCGCTGAAAAAGCCGTAGCGTGAGGCCTGATTCTGGATCAGGCGCTTGGCGTCCTCATAGTGACCATGATTGAGCACTGCGCCGGGAGCCAGCGTACGGCTTTTCGGAACCTGAAAAGCCTTGAGGGACGCCGCCGGTCCGTCGATGCGCACCGTCACATTACGCAGGCGGATCGGCTCACCGGGATTAATAGTGATGACCAGCATCGGGTCCTGATCGCCTGTCACCTGGCTGTCGATCTGCGCCTGATAGTAGCCAAGCGCCTGAGCCGCCTTCTGTGCCTGCTCTTCGGCGCCCAGGCTGAAATGTTTCAGGGCCTCGGCATCACGCTCGCCAAGGCTGCCTACATATCCTTCGACGTTGGCCTTGAGTTCGGGATTCGCGGGCTTGATCCTGACATCCAGACGGGCTTGGGCCAGGGCCGCCGCACTCATGGACATCAGCAGCGCGCTGCTGAGCAGGGTTAAAAACTTCATATGGTCACGGATGCTAACACGATCGACAGGTTCTGCTTGAACCTGTGAATAATTCGAACTTTCAATCCCTTACGTCATAACCTGCAGGAAAACCTGAATATACGGTCAGAAAACCCCCATCTTCGGACGGTCCCTCCATCCATGGCTGCGCAAGGGTGAGAACAAGTGCAGCCGGAACAGTTCCGGCCATCAATCCAGCGTAGCAGCCGACAGCACGCTGGCCGTAAATCGGCTGGTCGGCTAGCATCGCTCATTTGCATGAATTCAGGATTGCCGCTTTATGAAAATTGTTTCTTTCAATATCAACGGTCTGCGTGCCCGACCGCATCAGCTGGCGGCGCTGATCGAAAAGCATCAGCCTGACGTGATTGGCCTGCAGGAAACCAAAGTCAGCGACGAGCAGTTTCCCCAGGCCGAGATCGAAGCACTGGGCTACCACGTCCACTTCCACGGCCAGAAAGGCCATTACGGCGTCGCACTGCTCTCGCGCCATATGCCACTGGCCCTGCACAAGGGATTCGAAGGCGATGACGAAGAAGCACAGAAGCGTTTCATCTGGGGCACCTACGCTGACAGCAATGGCCAGCCGGTCACCATCATGAACGGTTACTTCCCTCAGGGCGAAAGCCGCGACCACCCCACCAAGTTTCCCGCCAAGCAACGCTTCTACAACGACCTGCAGACGCTGCTGGAAAGCCGCTTCAGCAACGATCAGCCGCTGATCGTCATGGGCGATGTGAATATTTCCCCGCAGGACTGCGATATCGGCATCGGCGCAGACAATGCCAAGCGCTGGCTGAAAACCGGCAAATGCAGTTTTCTGCCGGAAGAGCGCGAGTGGATGGAGCGCCTCAAGAACTGGGGGCTGGTGGACAGCTTCCGCCATCTGCACCCGGAAGTGATCGATCAGTTCAGCTGGTTCGACTACCGCAGCCGCGGCTTTGAAGACAGCCCCAAGCGCGGGCTGCGCATCGACCTGATCATGACCTCTACAGGCCTGCAACCACGCATCAAGGCCGCCGGTGTGGACTACGAATTGCGCGGCATGGAAAAACCTTCGGATCACGCGCCTGTCTGGCTCGAATTGAGCTGATAAATGCTTCGAAGCCGGCTTGCCTGTTATTGCGCAAGCGAGTCGGCCCGGTCCACTTCATCAAGCGTCATATTTCAGCAATCTTTCTGTCTTATTCTCCCGGGACTTTCAGTCATTCAAGGTGACGCAGATGCTGCGCGCTCTGCTTTGCGCACTGGCGCTTTCCTGCACCCTCCTGCCCTGCATGACCCAGGCTGCACTGTCGGCTCCGGCAGACAACACTCCCGCCTTGCGTATCCAGGGCTCCAACACTATCAATGCGCAACTGGGCCCGGCACTGGTCGAAGGCCTGATGCGTCAGCAAGGGCTGCAGGCCTTGCAAAGACTCCCCGGCACCCAGCCCAACGAAACCCGCGTGACAGGCGCAACGGCAACAGGACAGGCTGTGGTCGTGGAAATTGCGGCTCATGGCTCGGGCACCGGCTTCAGCGCGCTCAAGACAGGCAGCGCCGATATTGCTGCCTCTTCCCGACCGATCAAGGATCAGGAAGCGCAAGAACTCAAAGCACTTGGCGACCTGAAAAGCCCTGAGAGCGAGCAAGTGATTGCCATCGATGGCGTGGCGGTCATCCTGCATCCGGGCAATCCGCTGCGCCAGCTCAGCACCCTGGAACTGGCGCGCATCTTTTCGGGGGAAGTCCGGGACTGGCAAGAAGTGGGCGGTACGGCCGGCGCGATTCATCTGTATGCACGCGACGAGCAATCCGGCACTTATGAAACCTTCAAGGAACTGGTACTGACCCGTAACGGCAAGAACCTGTCGCGCCAGGCGAAGCGTTTCGAGTCCAGCGAACAGCTTTCCGATGAGGTCAGCAATGATCGCAATGGCATTGGCTTTATCGGCCTGCCCTATGTACGTCATGCCAAGGCCGTAGCGGTTGCCGATGGCGAATCGAAAGCGATGCTGCCAACTGTCAGCCTGATTGCGACCGAGGATTATCCGCTTTCGAGGCGTCTGTATCTGTATGTGCCACCCAAGACGAACCATGACTGGGCTCAGGCACTGGTGCACTTTGCGCAAAGCGCCGAAGGCCAGGCCATCGTGGCCCGCACCGGTTTTGTGGCCCAGACCGTTCAGGCCATGAAAGTGCAGGCAACGACTCAGATGCCCGAGGATTATCAGGCATTGACGCGCAAGGCCGAACGCCTGTCGGTCAACTTCCGCTTTGCCCAGGGCAGCGCCCGACTGGATAACAAGGCACAGCTCGATTTAAGACGTGTGACGGATTACCTCAAGACCCACCAGAAGCTCAACCAGCAAGTCACACTGGTGGGTTTTGGCGATGCCAAGAGCGATTCGGCACGGGCCACACTGCTTTCCCGGCTGCGGGCCATGGCCGTTCGCCGGGAATTGCAGAAAAGTGGCGTGACCTTCCATGAAATACTGGGTTTTGGCGATGAAATGCCGGTCGCGGGCAACGATGCAGACGATGGCCGGATCAAGAACCGGCGGGTTGAAGTCTGGGTGAACTGAATCCGCGACCCGGCACACTCACCTCTGCGGCAGGTATTTACCCAGCTCGAACTTGCCGATGGCCGCACGATGCACTTCGTCCGGGCCATCGGCAAGACGCAGGGTGCGTTGCATGGCATACATGTAGGCCAGTGGAAAATCACCGGAAACCCCAGCGCCACCATGTATCTGGATGGCCCGGTCAATGACTTTCAGGGCCACGTTGGGCACCACTACCTTGATCTGGGCAATCTCGCTCCTGGCCACCTTGTTGCCTACGGTATCCATCATGTAGGCGGCCTTGAGGGTCAGCAGCCGCGCCATATCGATTTCCATGCGTGAATCCGCGATCTTGTCGATATTGCCGCCCAGCAGGCCCAGTGGTTTGCCGAATGCCACACGACTGGCTGCCCGCTGACACATCAGCTCCAAAGCCCGCTCCGCCATGCCGATCGAGCGCATGCAGTGATGGATGCGCCCCGGCCCCAGACGCCCCTGAGCAATTTCGAAACCACGCCCCTCGCCCAAAAGCACATTGTCATAAGGTACCCGGACATTCTCGAACAACACCTCGGCGTGCCCGTGAGGCGCATCGTCATAGCCAAACACCGGCAGCGGCCGAACGATCTTCACGCCGGGCGTGTCCGCCGGGACCAGAATCATGGAGTGCTGCTGATGACGAGGCCCGTCGGGATTGGTCAGCCCCATGAAAATCAGGATCCTGCAACGCGGATCACAGGCACCGGAAGTCCACCATTTGCGACCGTTGATAACCCATTCATCGCCATCACGCTCGGCACGGGCCGCCATATTGGTTGCATCCGATGACGCCACGTCAGGCTCGGTCATGGCGAAGGCCGACCGGATCTCGCCCCGCAGCAGAGGCTCCAGCCATTGCTGCTTCTGCTCCACGGTTGCGTAACGCACCAGCACTTCCATATTGCCGGTGTCCGGGGCCGAGCAGTTGAAGGGCTCAGGCCCGAGCAGCGAACGCCCCATGATCTCTGCCAGAGGTGCGTACTCGAGATTGGTCAGGCCGGCTCCCAGCTCCGACTCGGGCAGAAACAGATTCCACAGGCCTTGCTCCCTGGCCCTGGCTTTGAGTTCTTCCATGATTGCCGTGGGCTGCCAGCGGTCACCTTCCGCCACCTGGCGCTCGAACACAGGTTCGGCGGGATAGACGTAAGCGTCCATGAAAGCAGTGACGCGCTCGCGCAGCTCCTGCACTTTCGGGGAATAGGCAAAATCCATGGGCAGCTACCTTCTCAAGGAAATGGAGGTCATGGACAGGATGCTAAAGAACACCCGGACATTTATCTAATCTATTCTCGACGTATATAAACATTCATAACCAATATATGATCGAGCAACGCTGCGGCATAAGCAGCGATCCGACAAAAACAACGAGAGGCGCCTCCAATGAACCTGAGCAAGGTTGATCTCAATCTTTTCATTGTCTTCGACGCCATTTACACCGAAGCCAATCTGACACGAGCCGGCCAGATCGTAGGCATTACCCAGCCAGCGGTTTCCAACGCCCTGGCGCGACTGCGGGAAACCTTCAACGATCCACTGTTCGTGCGCACGGCCCAAGGCATGGTGCCCACCCCCATGGCCCAGAACATCATCGGCCCGGTGCGCAATGCCTTGTCACTGTTGCGAGTGTCCGTGCAGGAAAGCCGTATCTTCAATCCGCTGCAGGCCAGCAAGAACTACCGTATCAGCATGACCGACCTGACCGAAGCGGTGATTCTGCCTCTGCTGTTCCAGCGCCTGCGGCGTCAGGCACCGGCAGTGACCATCGAAAGCTTTCTGTCCAAACGGCGCGAAACCACCAAGGAGCTGGCTGCCGGACGTCTGGACTTCGCCGTCGATGCGCCTCTCAACACCGACCCGCAGGTGCGGCACGTCAAGTTGATGGAAGACAAATACGTCTGTGCCATGCGCAAGAGCCATCCTCTGGCAGGCAAGGCCGCCTTGAACCTGGATGACTATCTGGCACAGGCCCACATTCATATTTCCAGTCGCCGCAGCGGCCTGGGTCATGTGGACCTGGCACTGGGCAAGATGGGCATCCAGCGCAAGATTGCCCTGCGTTCCCAGCATTACCTGATGGCGACCCAGGTGCTGCAACAGACCGACATGGTCATGACCGTACCCGAGCGCTTTTCCCGGCGTCACGACCTGCACTATGCGCAGTTGCCGGTCAACGATGTTCCGGCAGTGGAAACCCATCTGTACTGGCACGAAAGCACCGATCAGGATCCGGCCAATCGATGGATGCGCGAACAGCTTATCGAGCTGTGCCAGCGGGTAACGGCACAGGAAACAAGAGCAGAAAAAGAATTAACTACATAGCTCAATATATTGATAAATAAAGATATTTTATTAAAAGTTAATGCTAGCTCTAGCTTTAACTCTGCCCGCCCGAAGCATCACTGGCTTGACGTATACGTCAAGCCAGCCTTAGGTTAAACCAAAGGTTCCCCCGCCGAGCGCTTCCATGAACAGCCCGACCTACAGCATCTCCGACCTCGCCCGCGAACTGGATATCACCACCCGCGCCATTCGCTTTTACGAGGAGCAAGGCATGCTCAGCCCTGAAAGACGGGGCCTGGAGCGCATTTACTCGCCTCGCGACAAGGTCACCCTCAAGCTGATCCTGCGCGGCAAACGTATCGGTTTTTCCCTGGCCGAATGCCGGGAACTGATCGAGCTGTACGACCCTCACGGCGACAATCAGAAACAGTTACACAGCATGCTGGGCAAGATCGAAGAACGCCGTGGCCAGTTGGAGCAACAGCTTCTGGACATCAGGCAGATGCAACTGGAACTGGACACCGCAGAAGAACGCTGCCGAGCAGCGCTTGATAAATCCATTAAAGATCAATGAGATAAAACACAAACCTCAACAACACATGAGGTACAACCGCCATGCACTTACCTCAACGCGTTCGTCTGGTGGAAGTCGGTCCCAGAGATGGCCTGCAAAATGAAGCACGCCCAGTGAGCATTCCGGACAAGGTGCAACTGATCGAGGACCTGTCAGCCGCAGGACTGAAACACATCGAGGCCGGCAGCTTCGTATCGCCCAAGTGGGTGCCGCAAATGGCCGGTTCTGCCGACGTTTTTGCCCGCCTTCATCACCAGCCTGGCGTTACCTATTCGGCCCTCACCCCCAATCTGAAAGGTTTCGAAGATGCGCTGGCGGCCGGAGTTCAGGAGGTAGCGGTATTTGCTTCAGCCTCCGAAGCCTTTTCCCGGCGCAATATCAACTGCTCCATCAGTGAAAGTCTGGAGCGGTTTCTGCCGGTAATGGCGGCGGCGCATCTGCATGGCATCCGCGTACGAGGTTATGTGTCGTGCGTGCTGGGGTGTCCGTACGAAGGCAAGGTTTCACCCCAACAGGTGTCGTCCGTGGCCAACGAGTTGATCGCCATGGGCTGCTACGAAGTTTCCCTGGGCGACACCATCGGCATCGGCACACCCGCCGACACCCGCGAGCTTTTCAATGTGGTTGCCGGACAGATTCCTCGGGGCAAACTCGCCGGGCATTTTCACGACACCTACGGTCAGGCGCTGGCCAATATCTACGCCAGCCTGCTGGAAGGCATCGCAGTCTTCGACAGCTCGGTCGCCGGACTGGGCGGCTGCCCTTATGCCCAGGGTGCCAGCGGCAATGTCGCAACGGAGGATGTGCTCTATATGCTGGGTGGCCTGGGGATCGACACCGGCATCGATCTGGACCTCCTGATCGCTGCAGGCCAGCGAATCTGTAACGTGCTGGAACGCCGAAACGGATCGAAAGTGGCCATGGCCCGTATACCCACCTGAGAAAGGTCATTGGTCGGCGAGCCGGTGCGGCAACTTGTCACAGAGTGTTACCCTGGCCATGATGAGTTCAGCGAAAACGGGTAACACGGAAACATTCGGTGACTGACGGGCCAGGTCCCCAGCCATCAGAATCCTGCCAAAGCCCTGCTTTCAAAGGCTTTCACAAAAACTGGCACGGGTTCTGCTATATCTCCTGAACAACAAGAACAACAAAACGCAGCAATCCAATAAAAACAATACGTATCGGCTCTGACATAACAAGAACAACACGGACAGAGGCGCAGCTAACAGATTTTTTTGGAGTGGATAGCTTTCAGAGCCCTTCGCAAACACGGGGGTACTCGCAACCAGGCAGAGAATAATAAAACTACCTTCAGGTAGCTCCGGAACTGGTTGGATCGACAAGATAAAAGCGATATCAGCGCTCAAAAAAATACGTTTGCTCTTGATCCCGAATGGGGGTCGCTCAAAAAAGATGTGAAGGGCCAGGTCGCCAAAAACAACAAAAGACCTCCCGAAAAACAAAAAAGAGCATACAAAGAAACCTTGAAGGGGAGCCCAGGCTCCCCTTCGTGCTTTCCGGTATTCCCATAATCGCCCCCCTCTCTTTCTCCTGTTCGCCCTCCGACATTGACACTTTGGCAATTACAGGCTTACGTTAACGTAAAGGTCATAGCCAATCCGCCAAGAATAAAACTGGAGCGCTATTCATGATCTACCCCAGTCTGAACTTCGCCCTGGGCGAAACCATCGACATGCTGCGCGACCAGATCCAGTCTTTTGTCGCGTCCGAACTCTCCCCGCGTGCCGCACAGATCGACAGAGACAACCTGTTCCCGGCCGACATGTGGCGCAAGTTCGGGGACATGGGACTTCTGGGCATCACCGTCAGCGAAGAATATGGCGGCGCAGGCCTTGGCTATCTGGCTCACGTGGTCGCCATGGAAGAAATCAGCCGCGGGTCGGCTTCGGTCGCCCTCTCCTACGGTGCCCACTCGAATCTGTGCGTCAACCAGATCAACCGTAATGGCAACCCGGAGCAGAAAGCCCGCTACCTGCCCAGGCTGATCAGTGGCGAACATGTCGGCGCACTAGCCATGAGCGAACCCAATGCCGGATCGGACGTGGTGTCCATGAAACTTCGGGCCGATCGTCGTGGCGACCGCTTCGTACTCAATGGCAGCAAGACCTGGATCACCAACGGCCCGGACGCCCACACCTATGTGATCTACGCCAAGACCGACCTGGAAAAGGCCGCCCATGGCATCAGCGCCTTTATTGTCGAGCGTGACTGGAAAGGTTTCACCCGCAGCAACAAGTTCGACAAGCTCGGCATGCGCGGTTCCAATACCTGCGAGCTGTTTTTCGATGATGTCGAAGTCCCGGAAGAAAACCTGCTGGGACCGCTCAATGGCGGTGTGAAAGTGCTGATGAGCGGCCTGGATTACGAGCGCGTCGTGCTCTCCGGTGGCCCGACCGGGATCATGCAAGCCTGCATGGATGTGGTGGTGCCCTATATCCACGAGCGCAAACAGTTCGGCCAGAGCATTGGCGAGTTTCAACTCATCCAGGGCAAGGTCGCTGACATGTACACCCAGATGAATGCCAGCCGCGCTTATCTGTATGCCGTTGCCCAGGCCTGCGACCGCGGCGAAACCACCCGCAAGGATGCCGCCGGAATCATCCTCTACAGCGCCGAACGGGCCACACAGATGGCACTGGATACCATTCAGATTCTGGGCGGCAATGGCTACATCAACGAGTTTCCGGCCGGCCGCCTGCTGCGTGACGCCAAGCTGTACGAGATCGGAGCGGGTACCAGTGAAATCCGGCGCATGCTGATCGGTCGCGAACTGTTCAACGAGACCCGCTGACCCTGGGAGTGCTTCATGACCATTCTGCACAGCCAAATCAATACGCGCTCTCCCGAATTCGTCAGCAACCACGCCGCATTGCTGGCACAGGTCAATGACCTGCGCCGCCTGCTGGCCAGGGTTCATGAAGGGGGCGGCAGCAAGGCGCAGGAACGCCACACCTCGCGAGGCAAGCTGCTGCCCCGCGAGCGTATCAATCGCTTGCTGGACCCCGGTTCGCCATTTCTGGAAATAGGCCAGCTCGCGGCCCATGCCATGTATGACGAAGAGGTGCCGGCAGCAGGCGTGATTGCCGGCATTGGCCGGGTCGAAGGCGTGGAATGCATGATTGTGGCCAACGATGCCACGGTCAAAGGTGGCTCCTACTACCCGCTGACCGTCAAGAAGCACCTGCGCGCCCAGGCCATCGCCCAGCAGAACCGCCTGCCCTGTATCTATCTGGTGGACTCGGGCGGTGCCAACCTGCCACGTCAGGATGAAGTGTTTCCGGATCGCGAACACTTCGGGCGCATCTTCTTCAATCAAGCCAACATGAGCGCCATGGGCATCCCGCAGATCGCTGTGGTCATGGGCTCCTGCACCGCTGGCGGTGCTTATGTGCCAGCCATGGCCGACGAAGCGATCATGGTACGTCAGCAGGCCACGATCTTTCTGGCCGGGCCGCCTTTGGTGAAGGCCGCCACCGGCGAAGTGGTCAGCGCCGAAGACCTGGGGGGTGCCGATGTGCATTGCCGGACTTCCGGGGTGGCCGATCACTATGCGGAGAATGACGAACATGCCCTGGCGCTGGCCCGCCGCAGTATCGCCAACCTCAACTGGCGCAAGCAGGGCCAACTGAATGTCATCTCCCCCGTTGCGCCTTTGTATGCCAGCGACGAGTTATATGGCGTGATTCCTGCCGAAGCCAAGCAGCCCTTCGATGTACGCGAAGTCATTGCGCGACTGGTGGACGGTTCGGTACTCGACGAGTTCAAGGCGCTGTTCGGCACCACGCTGGTCTGCGGCTTTGCCCGACTGCATGGCTATCCTGTCGCAATCCTCGCCAATAACGGGATTCTGTTCGCCGAAGCGGCACAGAAAGGCGCGCATTTCATCGAGCTGGCCTGTCAGCGCGGTATCCCGCTGCTGTTCCTGCAGAACATCACCGGTTTCATGGTCGGCCAGAAATACGAAAGCGGCGGCATCGCCAAGCACGGAGCCAAGCTGGTGACCGCTGTGGCATGCGCCAGAGTGCCCAAGTTCACAGTCATCATCGGCGGCAGCTTCGGGGCCGGGAACTATGGCATGTGTGGCCGCGCCTATGACCCACGCTTCCTGTGGATGTGGCCCAATGCACGGATCGGCGTGATGGGCGGCGAACAGGCGGCAGGCGTTCTGGTGCAGGTCAAGCGTGAACAGGCCGAGCGCAGTGGCCAGGCCTTCAGCGAACAGCAGCAGGCCGAGTTGAAACAGCCGATCCTCGATCAATACGAACATCAGGGCCACCCCTACTATTCCAGCGCCCGCCTGTGGGACGACGGCGTCATCGACCCGGCGCAGACCCGCGACATTCTGGCCCTGGCACTTTCAGCCTCGCTCAACGCGCCCATCGAACCCACCACATTCGGCCTGTTTCGCATGTAACCAGGGGATAGAGCATGACGTCCTTCGCAACCGTAACCCTGATCGAAGATCCACGCGGCTTCGCCACCCTCTGGCTCAATCGCCCGGAAAAGAACAACGCCTTCAATGCACAGATGATTCGCGAACTGATTCTGGCCCTGGACGCCGTGCAAGCCAATGCCAGCCTTCGCTTCCTGCTGATTCGCGGGCATGGCAAGCATTTCAGCGCGGGTGCCGACCTGAGCTGGATGCAACAGGCAGCGGATATGGATTACAACACCAACCTGGACGACGCCCGGGAACTGGCCGAACTGATGTACAACCTGGCCAAACTGAAAATCCCCACGCTGGCTGTGGTCCAGGGCGCGGCGTTTGGCGGCGCGCTGGGTCTGATCAGTTGCTGCGACATGGCAATCGGCGCCCAAGAGGCGCAATTCTGTCTGTCGGAAACAAGAATTGGTCTGGCACCTGCAGTGATCAGCCCGTTCGTTGTCCAGGCCATCGGCGAACGTGCTGCGCGACGCTACACCCTGACTGCCGAGCGCTTCGATGGTGTACGCGCCCGTGAAATCGGCCTGCTTGCCGAGTGTTACCCCCTCGATGAGCTGGAAAACCAGACCCAAACCTGGATCGACACTTTACTGCTCAACAGCCCCCATGCCATGCGCACCAGCAAAGACCTGCTGCGGGAAGTGGGTAGCGGGGAACTGAGCCCATCCCTGCGCCGTTACTGCGAAAGCGCCATTGCCCGGATTCGCACCAGTGCCGAAGGCCAGGAAGGTTTGCGGGCCTTTCTGGAAAAGCGCCAGCCGTACTGGCAGACCTCTGCCGACAGACAAAAGGACTCGCAATCATGAGCACCCAGGACAAGCCTGTGCTGACCACATTGCTGGTTGCCAACCGGGGTGAAATCACCTGCCGCATTATGCGTACCGCCAGGCAACTCGGACTGACCAGCGTTGCGGTCCATAGCGCCATCGACCGCGAAGCCCGCCACAGCCGCGAAGCCGACATTCGGGTGGACCTTGGGGGCAGCAAGGCAGCCGAAAGTTATCTGCAGATCGACAAGCTGATAGCTGCCGCCCACTCCAGCGGCGCCCAGGCGATACATCCCGGCTACGGCTTTCTGTCCGAGAGCGCCGAGTTTGCCCGGGCCATCGAAAACGCCGGGCTGATCTTTATCGGCCCGCCCGCCTCGGCCATCGAGGCCATGGGCAGCAAGTCCGCGGCCAAATCCCTGATGGAAGCTGCCGGCGTTCCGCTGGTGCCCGGCTATCATGGCGCAGCCCAGGATCTGGATACCTTTATGGCCGCTGCCGAGCGCATCGGCTATCCCGTTCTGCTCAAGGCCAGCGCAGGTGGCGGCGGCAAGGGCATGAAAGTCGTAGAGAACGCCAGCGAGCTTGCCGAAGCACTGGCTTCGGGGCAGCGCGAGGCTCAGGCCTCCTTTGGCGACTCGCGAATGCTGGTGGAAAAGTACCTGCTCAGGCCGCGCCATATCGAGATTCAGGTGTTTGCCGACCAGCATGGCCATTGCCTCTATCTCAATGAGCGGGACTGCTCGATACAACGCCGCCACCAGAAAGTCGTCGAAGAAGCCCCTGCCCCCGGCCTGAGCCCGCAATTGCGCCAGACCATGGGCGAAGCCGCCGTCCGCGCAGCGCAAGCCATCGGTTATGTAGGCGCAGGCACCGTGGAGTTTCTGCTGGATTCCCGTGGCGAGTTTTTCTTCATGGAGATGAACACCCGCCTGCAGGTCGAGCACCCGGTCACCGAATACATCACAGGGCTGGATCTGGTGCAGTGGCAGATCAAGGTCGCCCTCGGCGAGGCACTGCCGATCACTCAAGAGCAAGTCCCCCTGAACGGGCACGCCATTGAAGTACGCCTGTATGCCGAGGACCCGGAAAACGACTTTCTGCCCGCCACTGGCACTCTCGACCTCTATCGCGAGCCCCTTCCCCGCCCGGGCTGGCGGATCGACAGCGGCGTCAGCGAGGGCGACAGCATCTCGCCGTTCTACGATCCCATGCTGGGCAAACTGATTGCCTGGGGCGAAAACCGCGAAGAAGCACGTCTGCAACTGCTGGCCATGCTCGATGAGTTCGCAGTGGGCGGTGTAAAAACCAATCTGGCCTTTTTGCAACGCATCATTGGCCATCCGGCCTTTGCTGCCGCCGAACTGGATACCGGTTTCATCCCTCGCCATCAGGAACAATTGCTACCTGCCACAAGCGAATTGACCGACGAGTTCTGGCAGGCCGCCGCCGAAGCCTTTATCCAGAGCGAACCATCACGTATCCGCCCGGAAGACCTGCACTCGCCATGGAGCTCGAACACAGGCCTGCGCTTCGGGCTGCCCGATCAGATCGATCTGCACTTGCAGTGCAAGGAGCAAACGAAAGTCGTCCGCCTGCGCCGAAGCAGCGAAGCCCTGTTGCAGTGGAGCGGCGAGCGGCTGGTCATGGAGAACAATGGCATCCGTCATCAGCATCTGGCCATCCGCCAGAACGGAACGCTGTATCTCAAATGGGAAGGTGAAATGCATGCCATCAGGCGCATGAACCCCATCGCAGCCGCCAACACCAGTGAAACCCGGCAAGGCGGCTTTACCGCCCCCATGAATGGCAGCATCGTGCGCGTGCTGGTGCAAGCGGGTCAGCGGGTTGAAGCCGGTACACAACTGGTGGTGCTGGAGGCCATGAAAATGGAGCACAGCATCCGCGCCGCACAGGCAGGCGTGGTCGCGGCATTGCACTGTCAGGAAGGAGAAATGGTCAGCGAAGGAACATTGCTGGTAGAGATGCAGGACGTGTAATGCCCTATCCGGCTCGCACAAGACGGTATAAGAGCCGGGGGGATTATTTATTTCAATGGATGCAGGAAAAACATTTGACTTGCAAATGATAATGATTATTATTGCATCAGCTGGTCGCGAGACTGGCGGATAACCCAGGAGTCTTAGGTCGACTCCCGGATTATCTCCTCATCAGGCTAATCACGGTTTTTGACCCGGCTTTTTGCCGGGTCTTTTTTTGGTTTTTTTCGCTGCTTCAGGCTAATGAAGTCTTTATGTATCTGAATGGCGCGGATCATAGCAAAACAATATCGATCAGGGTCATAAATTTTAGCTCCACCTTTCATTAAAAATAGTAATTGTTGTCACTTTTCACTTGAGAATGATTCTCGAATTCACTAGCCTGACCCTGGTCACGGATGACAGCACTCACCTCACAGGGAAGATTTCCATGGAAGATCAGCGAGCGATACATCATGAGTAGCCAGCTCTCTCCTCTGTTGCATCTGCCCACCCGGCAGCCCGATGCCCCCGCAACCCCACAGGCCGTCGAATTGAGCCGCAGCCTGGGCAGGCTTTCTCGCCGCCGCCAGCAGATATTCCTGCTCAGCCGCCTCGATGGCGTTGCCTATGCCGAAATCGCCACGTTTCTGGAAATCGATCTGGAAAAGGTCGAGCGCACCATGTTCCGGGTGCTGCAACACGCTTACAGGCATGCAGAAAATCCAGCCGACTTCCCCGGTGAGCAGGCTCAGGAACAGGCCAACCGCTGGTATGTCCACCTGCAAAGCCCGGCCACCACTGCCAGCCAGCGCATCGAGTTTCGTCACTGGCTGGACGCCGATCCGGCTCACCTGGCAGCTTTCCAGACCAGCGAACGCCTGTGGCGTCGCCTGCAAGCCCCCGCCGCCCTGCTCGGCAGTTCAGGCTGGCATCGCCGCAAGCGCCGCACTTATATGGCCTGGTGCCTGTTCACCGCATTCGTCTGCGGCCTGGTGATGACGGCTGAAACATTCTCCTGAAAGCCCATGGCATTCAGGTCGTCATAAAGACGGTCGATCGGTGTAAAGTACGGGCCTTACGTACACAGGAATACACCGTGGCCCTCACCATTCGTGCCGACTTCGACAGCGGCAATATCCAAGTCATCGATGCCAGCAATCCGGCCCGTGTCGAACTGGCAATCGCGCCCGACACCCAAAGCACTCACTTTCAGTGGTTCCACTTCAAGGTCGAGGGCCTGAACGTCGGTCAGCCACACGCTTTCAGCCTGACCAATGCCAGCGAGTCCACTTTCAATCGTGCCTGGAGCGGCTACAACGCCGTAGCCTCCTACGATCATCGGAACTGGTTTCGTGTGCCTTCGAGCTTCGATGGCAAAGCCCTGAACTTCAGTATTGAGCCCGGCGAGCCGCAGATCTGGTTCGCCTATTTCGAGCCCTACAGCCGTGAGCGCCATGACTGGCTGATCAAGCAGGCCCTGGAAAAGACCGGTGCCCAGCTGCTGGCAACCGGCAAGAGCGTCGAAGGCCGGGATATTCAACTCCTGCGCAAGGGCGATGGTGCCGAAGGCAAGCGCAAGATCTGGATGATTGCCCAGCAACACCCCGGCGAACATATGGCCGAGTGGTTCATGGAAGGCCTGATCGAACGTTTGCAGGAGCAGGACGATCCAGTCATCAAGCAACTGCTGGAAACGGCGGATCTGTACCTGGTACCCAACGTGAACCCGGACGGCGCGTTTCATGGCCACTTGCGCACCAACGCTCAGGGCAACGATCTGAACCGCGCCTGGCAGGACAGCACGGCAGAGCAAAGCCCGGAAGTGTTTTTCATTCTTCAGCAGATGGAAAAGCATGGCGTGGACATGTTCATCGATGTCCATGGCGATGAAGAGATACCTTATGTATTCACCGCCGCCTGCGAAGGCAATCCAGGCTACACCCGGCAACAAGAGCAGTTGGAAGAGCACTTCCGTCGCCGTCTGAGTGAAATCACCGTCGACTTCCAGACCCGGTATGGCTACCCGCGCAGCGCTCCCGGCCAGGCCAACATGAAGCTGGCCTGCAACAGCGTTGGCGAACGCTTCAAGTGCCTGTCACTGACTCTGGAAATGCCCTTCAAGGATAACGACGACGCCCCGGATGCAAAAACCGGCTGGTCAGGCAAGCGTTCCGGCCAGTTGGCCAGGGATGTGTTGACCGTGACCTCGGAAATGGTGTCGATCCTGCGCTGACCACACAACCAGATACTTCAACTGACGTCGCGAGCATGCTCGCGACGGCTCAAAACGGTATCTCTCCATCCTCATTGGCTGAAACGACTCATGCACACCCTCGCAGACCTGCGTGCCGGCAATCTGGCTGGCATCACCCGGCTTGACCTGTCTTGCGGCCTTACGGAGTTTCCACGGGAAATCTTCGACCTGGCCGACTCGCTGCAAGTGCTCAATCTCAGTGGCAATGTGCTTGATCGCATGCCCGACGATCTGTGGCGGCTCAAACACCTGCAAGTGCTGTTCGTATCCGACAATCTGTTTACCGAGCTACCGGCATGCATTGGCCAGTGCCAGCAATTGCGCATCGTCGGTTTCAAGGCCAACCGGATCAGCCATGTCCCGGCGCAGTCACTGCCCCCTCGCCTGCGCTGGCTGATCCTGACTGACAACCAGATCCCGTCGTTGCCCGAGGAGCTGGGACAGCGCCCGGAACTGCAAAAACTGATGCTGGCGGGCAATCGCTTGCAGAGCCTTCCGGCCAGCCTTGCCAACTGCCACAAGCTGGAACTGATCCGCATTGCCGCCAACCGGTTGAACGAGCTGCCAGACTGGCTGTTGCGACTGCCGGCCCTGGCCTGGCTGGCCTATGCAGGCAATCCGCTGTGCCCCGAGCGTGAAGAGCAATCCGTCCGACAGATTCCCTGGGAACAACTGAGCATTCAGCAGCGCCTGGGTGAAGGCGCTTCCGGGATTATCCAGCAAGGCACATGGCAGAACGGGAATCACAGCGAAACGGTTGCCATCAAGCTCTACAAGGGTGATGTCACCAGCGATGGATCGCCGCTCAATGAAATGGCGGCCTGTATCGCAGCAGGCAATCATCCGAATCTGATCGAAGTATCGGGGCAGATTACCGGGCATCCCCAAGGGCAACTGGGGCTGGTAATGCAGCTGATTGCACCGGACTTCGTGAATCTCGCCGGACCGCCAAGCCTGGACTCCTGCAGCAGAGACATCTACCCGACCCAGACCCGCTTCTCACCCGAAACGTTGCTGAATCTGGCTCGCTCCATCGCCTCGGTCACGGCGCATCTGCATGCCTGCGGAATTACCCATGGCGATCTTTACGGCCACAATATTCTGCTGCGCAGCAATGGCGACAGTCTGCTGGGGGATTTTGGAGCAGCTTCATTCCACCCTTCGGCTGGCCAGGGTGTAGCGCTGGAGCGCATCGAGACACGGGCTTTCGGAATATTGCTGGGAGAATTGCTGGAACGTTGCGAGTCAGGACCGCAGGATGGACCACTCATGGAGCGTTTGCAGGGGCTGCAAGCGCGCTGTGTACAGGCCGAAGTCGGGAAACGACCGGCACTGCAAGAAGTGTTTCAGGAGTTACAAGCGTGGGCTGTCTGAAACAGCCCACGCAGACGGATCAGCCCGCCAGACCTACATAAACGTTCTGCACGTCGTCGTGGCTGTCGATGGCTTCCAGAAAGGCTTCGACTTCGGCCATCTGTTCGTCGCTCAGGCCGTCGACGGTGCTTTTCGGACGGTAGCCCAGTTGCGCCGACTGCACGGTAAATCCGAACTCGGGCAGTTTCTTGCACACGGCGTCCATGTCGGTAGGCTCGGTCAGGAACAGGGTCGCGCCCTCTTCACCCGCTTCGCAATCCTGGGCACCGGCTTCGATAGCCGCCTCATCGGGATCGGCATCCGGTGAAGTCGGGACGGCTTCGATCATGCCCTGATAGAGGAAATCCCAGGAAACCGAACCGGCGGCACCCAGTTGTCCCTTGCGGAACAGCACGCGGATTTCCGAAACGGTACGGTTGATGTTGTCGGTCAGGCATTCGACGATCACCGGCACCCGATGCGGAGCAAAGCCTTCGTAGGTCAGACGCTCGAAAGTCACGCTATCGCCCAGCAGGCCAGCGCCTTTCTTGATGGCGCGCTCCAGGGTTTCACGGGGCATCGAGGCCTTTTTCGCCTGCTCGACCACCAGACGCAGACGCGCGTTCATGTCCGGATCGGCACCTGCGCGCGCAGCGATCATGATTTCCTTGGACAGCTTGCCAAAAACACGCCCCTTGGCGTTGGCTGCCGCTTCTTTATGCTTGACCTTCCACTGTGCGCCCATGTGTGCTCTCTTGATCCGATTGCGCCTTGCCGCCTGGCTTGCAGGCAAGCAGGCCGCAGGAATGGCAAAGCGCTGAAAAAATGGTTACCGATAATGACGCGCCTGAGACGCCGGGCGCATTTTATACGCGATAGCGTCAGATGAAACCCCCGAGATCGAACAACAGTTCTGTGTACATCGGAATTCCCTGATGGCAATTACCAGGATCACGCATTGCCTTGTAGTCCTTTTCTGAAAAAACCTGCAACGATGCCCTTGAGGCTTTTCATTTCGTACCCTTCGCAGCCTGAACTTCATGGTGAGAGAGCCCGCGAATGTGCGAAGACCCGCAAATGCCAATATTTCTGGCGATTGCCGACTGCCAGATGGATCTGCATGTCATCAGCTTTACCGGCATGGACGCCTTGAACGAAGTCTATCGTTTCGACATCGATCTGATCTGCAGCGACCCTCACCTGGACTTTGCCAGCCTCCTGAAACGCGATGCCTTCCTGAATTTCGGGCCAGAGCGTGCCGGTGTGCATGGCCAGATCGTCCATGTCAGCCAGCAATATGCGGGGACTTGCCTCAGTCATTACCGGGTCAGGCTGATGCCACGCCTGCAGATGCTTGCTCAACGCCAGCAACGGCGGGCCTATCATGACCTCAGCGCGCTTCAGTTGATTGCCCGGCTGCTTGAAGAGCATGGCATCGAAGAAAATGCCTACCGTTTCGAGACTATCGGTCTGTATCCGGCACGCACGCTATGCGTGCAATACGATGAAAGCGACCTGCACCTGCTGCAACGCCTGTGCGAAGAAGAAGGCATTCATTTTCGCTTCGAGCACAGCCTTGCCGGTCATCAACTGGTATTTTCCGATGACCCGGCATGCTTTCCGGAACAGCCGCAACCCATGCGTTTCGGGAAAAACGATGATCAAGCTTCTGCACAACCCGTCATTACCCATCTGACCGAATGCCTGTCGATATCACCCGGCTACAGCAGTCACACCGTACACCGGCATGGTGCTGCTCCGCTGACGGCACTGCCCCCCACCGACACGGTGGGCAATACCGGCATCAACCAGCCTTTCGAGGAGTCCATCGCCTCACGCCCAAAAAACCATGAAGAAGCCTTTCAGCGACAGCGCAGCGCCCGCAGACTGGAACGTCTGCGTTGCGAGCGACGACACATCATCGGCGGCAGTAGCCAACCTGTCCTGCACAGCGGCCAAGTCATTCAGGTGCTCGATCACCCCGAACCGACACTCAATGATCACTGGCTGCTGACCGAGGTACAGCACACAGGCATGCAGCGTCATCTCATGGAAGGCTTCGATCCTCACGACATCACCGCCATCGTCAACCTCTCTTCGTCCTCAGGCACAGACAAGCTCGATGACGGCTATCGCAATACTTTCCGGGTCCTCCCCTGGGCCATGCCCTTTCGTCCACCTCTGAAACGGCACAGGCCTATGGCCAGCGGTTATCAGACGGCAACCTTGATGGACGATGGCGAAATCGATGAACAAGGTCGTCTGCCCATCCGCTTTGACTGGCAGACTCTGGCGCAGCCAGCGTCCAATACCCGCCGCTGGCCCCTGGCACGGATTGCCCGGACCGGCGAATCGGGCCTTGACAAGGTGCAGCCCGGGGCCAGGGTATTGATCCGTCATCTGAACAACGACCCGGACCGACCGGTGATCTGTGGCCTGCTACCCGGCAGCGAGATCAATCCCCAGCCACGCATCCAGCTCGATGGCACGCCACTGGACCCGGAGGCCGAGAGCATTCGCCTGGGCAGTGGGCAACGCTTGCACATCGACACCCGTGAAGACCTGATCCTGCATGGTTCACAGGGCGCCTTGCAGATCGCAGCCCAGGGTATTTCCATCATCGGGCCGCGCACCATGAAAGCTTCGCCCCCCGAACAACAGGATGCCAGCGCATTGAAGCTCACCGATCTGCGCCTGACGCAAAAGCCGGGCCTGCAGGGCGCACCGCTGGCCAATCGCACCTGGTACATCGTGCGTATGCCCAAGCCCGGTCTGGAACATCTGGCGCACATCGAACCCGCGGACTTTCTGTTCGAGGGCAAAACCGATGAATGGGGTTATCTGGGCCTGAGCCAGGAACAATTGCAGCAACTGGCGGCGCATTACAACAAGACGCCCGGCAGCCTGTGCCTGGTCCACCCCGGCCAGTGCATCAGGCTGCAGGATTACATCCAGCAGAACTGGACCGAGCAGCAGCGCCAGGCATTCATGCTCAGCGGTCTTTGAAACTGGCCGCCCGCTTCTCGACGAAAGCCTGCATGCCTTCTTTCTGGTCCTCGCTGGCAAAGACGGCATGGAAAACCCGTCGCTCGAAGCGAACGCCTTCGGCCAGGCTGACTTCAAATGCACGATTGACGCTTTCCTTGACCATCATCGCGACCGGCAGGGATTTATCGGCAATCACGGCAGCGACCGCCAATGCCTCGTCAAGTAATTGTTCGGTGGGCAGAATGCGTGCGACAAGGCCTGCGCTCTCGGCTTCACGGGCATCCATCAAACGACCGGTCAGGCACATTTCCATGGCCTTGGCCTTGCCCACCGCTCGCGTCAGGCGCTGGGTGCCGCCCATGCCGGGCAATACGCCCAGGTTGATCTCCGGCTGACCGAACCGGGCGTTTTCTGCTGCCAGAATGAAATCGCACATCAGGGCCAGTTCACAGCCACCGCCCAGAGCAAACCCTGCCACAGCGGCAATGACCGGCTTGCGCCGCGCTGCAATCCGGTCGCTTTGGGCGAAAAGATCATCGAGATAGATCTGCGGATAGGTCAGCCCGGCCATTTCCTTGATATCGGCTCCCGCAGCAAATGCCTTGCTGGAACCGGTGAGCACGATACAACCGATGTCAGGGCTGCGTTCAAACTCATCCAGAATCTGATTCAATTCATCGATCAGCTGAGCATTCAGGGCATTGAGCGCCTGAGGACGGTTCAAGGTAATCAGACCGACCTTACCTCTAACCTCTCTTAATACTGTCTCGTAACTCATTGATATAAATCCACTATTAACAATCAACTTACAGAGACGAATTCATTCGCCCCTACATCAACTCCACAGCCATGGCAGTGGCTTCACCACCACCGATGCAGATTGCAGCCACACCACGCTTGAGCTGTTTACGGCGCAATGCCGAGAGCAAGGTGACGATAATCCGCGCACCCGAGGCCCCCACCGGGTGCCCCAGGGCGCAGGCGCCGCCGCTGATATTGACCTTGTCGTGGTGCAGTTCGAGACGGCTCATGGCCGCCAGTGGCACCACGGCAAAGGCTTCATTGATTTCAAACAGATCCACATCATCCACCGACCAGCCGGTCTTGCCCAGCAAACGGCTAATCGCCCCTATGGGTGCAGTGGGAAACAGGCCGGGAACATCGGCAAAAGCGGCATGGGCATGAATCTTCGCCAGTGGGGTCAAGCCACGGCGTTGCGCTTCGGAGTGACGCATCAGCAACAGGGCCGCAGCACCGTCGGAGATGGAACTGGAGTTGGCCGCGGTCACGGTTCCCTCGTCACGGAAGGCAGGCTTCAGAAGCGGAATCTTTTCCAGTCGCGCCTTGGGTGGCTGCTCGTCGTGACTGATCACTCGCTGCTCCTTGCCCACCATCACCTGCAAAGGCGCGATCTCGGCATCGAAATGACCTTCGGCGATGGCTTCCTGAGCACGTGTCAGGGAAGCCATGGCAAAGGCATCCTGCGCCTCGCGGCTGAAGCCGTTCATCTGGGCGCAATCCTCGGCATAGGTGCCCATCAACCGGCCTGGCTCGTAGGCATCTTCAAGCCCATCGAAAAACATATGGTCCAGGACCCGACCATGACCCATCCGGTAACCACTGCGGGCGCGATCCAGCAGGTAAGGCGCATTGGACATGCTTTCCATGCCGCCTGCGACAACCACGCTGGCACTGCCGGCCAGCAGCAGGTCATGAGCCAGAATGGCGGTCTGCATGCCGGAGCCGCACATCTTGTTGACGGTGGTGCACAGGGCCGAAGCGCTCAACCCCGCCCCCAATGCCGCCTGACGGGCCGGCGCCTGTCCGAGCCCGGCCGGCAATACGCAACCAAACAGGACTTCTTCGATGTCCTGCGGATCGATACCCGCCCGCTCCACAGCAGCACGAATGGCCGCCGAACCCAGTTGCGGCGCGGTGAGGCTTTTCAGGTCTCCTTGAAAACCGCCCATTGGTGTACGGGCGGCACTGACGATGACGACTGGGTCGTGAGGCGGTGTCTTGTTCTCGATGGACATGGCAGATTTCCAGAATGCTGTTGTTATTGGAATAGCAGAAATCATCGATTTTTGTAGATTGCCAGACAAAGGTCGCAGCAGCAGAATCTCCGGCAGAGCCTGCGGTCTGAGCCACTATTGCAAACACTGCCTTTTTTGGGAGGCCCCGAGAATGCCATCACCCACACTGCGCAGCCTGTTCGTCAGCCTGATGATTCTGGCCTTGAGCGGCTGCGCGCTGTTTGCCAGTCGCGACCCGGTCAATATCAATGTGGTGGGGATAGAGCCCTTGCCCGGTCAGGGTCTGGAAATACGCATGGCAGTCAAGCTGCGCCTGCAGAATCCCAATGAAACAACCATCGACTACAACGGCGTGGCGCTGGATCTGGAAGTCAATGGCAAATTGCTGGCCTCGGGTGTCAGTGACCAGCGAGGCAGCATCGGGCGGTTCTCCGAAACCGTTCTGGTCGTGCCGGTGAGCATTTCGGCTTTTTCGGCGCTGCGCCAGGCTGTAGGGCTGACCCAGACTCAACGTCTGGACAACCTGCCCTACACCCTGCGCGGCAAGCTGGCAGGTGGTGTATTCGGCACCGTGCGCTTCAGGGACAGCGGCACCCTGAGCCTGCCGCAGCCCACCACTGGCGACTGGTAGCACTCAATCCGTGATGAAGCGCACACCGGGCTTGGAGCGCTCATCCACCACCAGCTCGAAGACATCCGGGCGTGAGTAATGCCCCACCACATCGAAGTCATAACGTGCCTTGACCAGTTCATCGACATCGATTTCAGCCACCAGCAACCCCGCTTCAGCAATCAGCGGACCGGCCAGCACATCGCCCATCGGCCCGACAATCACACTGCCCCCATTGATCAGCGGACGCTCGGCAGGCCAGTTGGCAACATCGATACCCAGCGCTTGCGGGGATGGCTGCACCTGACAGGCGCTGATCACGAACATCCGGCCTTCATGGGCAATATGGCGCATCGAGCATTGCCATATTTCACGCTCGTCCACCGTCGGAGCACACCAGATCTCCACCCCCTTGGCATACATCGCGGTACGCAGCAGCGGCATGTGATTTTCCCAGCATACCGCTGTCCCCAGACGCCCGGCACGGCTCGGGACCACAGACAGGGTCGAGCCATCGCCCTTGCCCCAGATTAGCCGTTCAGTACCGGTCGGCATCAACTTGCGGTGTCTGGCGACCAACCCGCCTTCAGGCTCGAACAACAGCACTGTGCAATAGAGACTGCTGCCGGAGCGCTCGATAACGCCCAGTACCAGACTGGCTCCTGTGCGGGCCGAGAGTTGTTCCAGCACACGGGTTTCATCGCCTGGTACATCGATGGCGTTCTCGAAGTAACGGGCATAGGCCTCACGCCCCTGAGGCAGACGGTAGCCCAGTTGAGTGCCAAAGGTTTCGCCCTTGGGATATCCCCCGAGCAGCGCCTCTGGCATGACCACCACCCGGGCACCGGAATCGATGATGGCCTGCTCGTAGGAAAGGATCAGGTCAAGGGTGTCTGCCTTGCCACCCGGCAAGGCGCCGATCTGCAAGGCTGCAACGATGGATCTGGACATGGCGAATCTCCGTTGGCGATGAATGTTGCCAATTCTCGACCGGACGCCCAACATTGATAAAGCCCATCTCAGTGCTTAATGATATGAACACCATGAATATCAGTACGATCGATCTCAATCTGCTCAAAGTCTTTGAAGCATTGCACGATGAGTCCAGCGCCAGCCGGGCAGCCTTGCGTCTGGGCGTGACTCAGTCAGCCATCAGTGCGGCCTTGCGGCGTCTGCGAGAACTCTATGACGATCAATTGTTCGTGCGCACCGGACGCGGTCTGGCACCGACCCTGCGGGCCGACCAGCTCAAGCCCGTGGTCAGCGAAGCCCTGAACAAATGCCGACAGAGCCTGGCGATGGTGACAACGGCCCCGGGAAATTACGAAGGACGCTCGGTGGTCATCGGTCTGTCGGATGACTTTGAAATGGCTCTGGGCCAGCGCCTGATGACAGCGGTCGGTATCCGGGCTCCGAGGTTGCGGCTGATATTCCGGCAGACCCACAGCCAGATCGTCGCGACAGCCCTGCTGGACCGCACCATCGACCTGGCGATTGCCTCGGGAGGTTTCGCCAATCGTCTGCTGACCCGCAGGGTATTGGGGGAAGGCGATTATTCGTGCCTGGTTGATCCGGCCAGCCTGGAACCCGGCCAGACGCAACTGAGTATTCAGGAGTTCATCGAGCGCGAGCAGATCCTGATTTCATCCGGCGGGCTGATCGGCATGGTCGATGAGGGGCTGGCCAGTCTGGGTCTGAACCGCCGGGTCTGTGCATCGACCACACATTTCGCGGCATTGCCTTATCTGCTCAAGGGCACACAGGCATTGTCCACCATCCCTACGCACGCTGCGCAGGCGATTGCGCAACTGACCGACCTTGTCCTGTTGCCCTGCCCGTTGACCATGCCGCGTTATCCGATAGAGCTTGGCTGGCGCACCGGCTCCCAGCCGGACCCGGCGGTGAACGCCGTGCGTGAAGCCATTATCGGGCTGTTCTGAACTTACCTGGCGGCGGCCATGAGCCGGTTCACTTCACTGCGAACCATGTTGGCGTACTCCGGCGGGCTCATGGCGTCCAGTTCGGAGCGAACCCATTCCGACCACTTGCCCTTGCGCTTGGCTTTCTCCCCCATCAGCCGGGCCGCGTCACCCTTGGCCTTGCCCAGATTGCTCTGCCAGAGTTCAAACAGACGGGACTTTTCATCCTCGATGGCAGCACGTTCGGGAAGAGACCGGTTGGCCAGATTGAAACTCATAACGTTCACCTACTACCTACGACTAAAAACGCCTGCATCTTACACCCGTCGGCCAAAAACTGCCGCTGGCTTCGCAGGAACGGCGCGCTGTTCATCTGCCCTTCGCGGCTTATACCGGAGGAACGAATGGAAGCGGGTTGAAGGTCGGTACTTGTGCAATTGCAACTTTCCGCAACACTCAAGACTCCATTGAGGAACACTGCCATCAACTGAAAGGAAAACATCATGGCTCGTAAAACCGCTGCGCAAAACACTGCCGATCAGATCAAAGACCAGGCATTCAGCGAATTGCAGGCTCTGATCGAAGAATCAGACAAACTGCTCAAGGACAGCGCCGCACTGGTTGGCGAAGAAGCGGAGACCCTGCGCGCGCAATTGAGCCTGAAGCTCAGGCAGGCCCTGGATTCGGTATCCAGCGTGCGCGAACGCACCAAACCGGTGGTCGAAGCCACTGAAACCTACATCGGCGGGCACCCATGGCAGACCGTGGCCATTTCTGCCGGATTCGGTCTGGTAGTGGGCTTGCTGCTGGGACGTCGTTGATGCATGACTGTGCTGCCAGTCCACGCTGGCAGCGCAGCCCGGACAGATTACTGATTGCGTTCGATGACCACCGGCGCAGCCAAACGATGGGATTTGGCAACCTTGGCCAGCAGGCCGACGCGCTGCTCTTCTGCCAGTTCCGGGCTCTGGAACGGACCAATCAACAATTGCTGCTTGCCGTCTATCGTGACCACGACCGGCGCATACCCCCGCTCAAGCAACCAGGCACTGATATCGCTGACTGCCTCTCTGGAGTTCATCTGAATGAACCACTGCGGCGTGGCCGCCTGCGGAGCCTGAGACACCGGCTCAGCCTTGTCGCGGGCCGATGGCCGAGAGTTTCCTGCATCGCATCCGGCCAGCACCAGCGTCAGCGCTGCCATTATCATTACCGTCTTGCGCACGTAAGTCTGCTCCTTGTCTGAAGTGGCGCGAGTCTAGCACTACTGGACCGGGGCATGAGCCGCTGTGTCGAGGTGACGCAGGGCGTTTGGACAGGTATTGATACACTGTCCTGCGCTACAGGGCAGACCGGGCATGAGGCCGGGCACCACTTGCCATCGTGTAATGAAATGTTTCTTCATGCAGCCCTGCAAACAACCGGACAATTACCGGCTACTGGCGCAATGATATGGGAACGACAACCCATGGCCGTGGTCAATGCTTCAACCTTGCTACTTACACAGAACAGTTGTTTACACAGAAAAATATGCCGTAATGCCATTAACGAGGTATCTTCCCGTCCTCGTTTTTTTCAACCCGGCAAATCCTGCATCAACGGCGTCGATGACCACTGTGCATTCCATGAAACCTCTGTCGGACCTGATCATCTGCGAGCACTGCGACTCGCTGTATGAAGCCACGCCCCTGAAGGCCGGCGAATCGGCGCATTGCCTGCGCTGCAAGGCGCTGCTGGGCCGGGGCCATCGCCTGACCATCGAGCAGTTGCTGGCTCTGACCATTGCCGCCGCACTACTGTTTCTGTTCGCCAATTTCTTTCCGGTGATCAGTATCAGCATGAAAGGCCTGACCAACCAGGTGACCCTCTGGGAGTCGGTGGAAGCCCTGGCACAGGGACGTATCACCATCATTGCCCTGGTGGCCGGGCTGTCGATCATCCTTGCTCCGCTGTTGCAGATCGCCCTGCTTTTCTGGGTGCTGCTGCACGCTCATCGCGGCGTCATTGCCCCTGGCTTCAAGACCTGCATGCGTGCACTGGAGCATTTGCGCCCCTGGAGCATGCTGGAAGTGTGCATGCTCGGGATTCTGGTCGCCATCATCAAGCTCTCGGGGATGCTCGATGTGCATCCCGGTCTTGGCTTGTGGGCCATGGCAATGCTGATGGTGCTGATCCTGCTGATCGCCAACAAGGATATCCGCCGCCTGTGGGATGAACTGGGAGTCCAGCCAGGATGAACGGCATTCCTTTCGCCCATGAACAGCGCTTGTGTCTGTGCCATACCTGCGGCTACGCCTGCCCGGAAGATGTCCACCACTGCCCGCGCTGCGATTCGCCCGTGCATCGACGCAAGCCCAACAGCATTGTCCGGACCTGGGCGTTCCTGATTGCCGGACTGATTTTTTACGTGCCGGCCAATGTGCTGCCCGTGATGTACACCACCATGCTGGGCAACAGCAGCCAGAACACCATCATGAGCGGTGTGATCGAGTTCTTCAAAAGCGGGTCATGGGATATTGCCCTGCTGATTTTCATTGCCAGCGTCGTGGTGCCCTGCATCAAGTTCCTGGTGCTGGGCATGCTTCTGGTCACCTGTCAGCGGCGCAGTCGCTGGGCAATGCTGGAGCGTGCGCGGCTTTATCGTTTTATCGAGCTGATCGGCTATTGGTCGATGCTCGATGTGCTGGTGGTTGCGCTAGTGGCCTCCCTTGTCCAGTTCCGTGAACTGAGCACCATCGAGCCGATGATCGGCATCCTGTTTTTTGGTCTGGTAGTGGTGATGACGATGTTCGCCGCCATGAGTTTCGATCCCCGGCTTATCTGGGACGCAGAGGTTGAAGATGTCTGAGAATACCGCCCCCCCTTCGCCGCTACTTCGTCCCGAGGTCAAGCAGCGTCGCATGCGCGTGTCACTGATCTGGCTGGTGCCGATCGTTGCCGGTCTGATCGGCCTGTCCATGGCCTTCCATGACTGGATGAACATAGGCCCGCGCATCACCATCAGCTTCCAGACTGCCGAAGGCCTGGAAGCCAACAAGACTCAGGTCAAGTACAAGAACGTGGTGATCGGCATGGTAACGGACATCACCCTGAGCGAAGACCGTACTCATGTCCTGGCAAAGGTCGACCTCAATAACACGGCCACGCCTTTCACCCGGGTCGACAGCCAGTTCTGGGTCGTTCGACCACGTATCGGAGCCCATGGCGTATCCGGTGTCGACACCTTGCTGTCGGGCGCATTCATTGGTGCCGATGCGGGTAACTCGCAGGAAACCAAGAACGACTTCACCGGCCTTGAAACGCCTCCTCCGGTGACATTCGGCGAAAAAGGCAAGCGTTTCACCCTGCACACCGACGACCTGGGCTCTCTGGACATCGGCTCTCCGGTCTATTACCGCCGCATTCAGGTCGGCCAGGTGGTGGCCTACGAGTTGTCCCAGGATGGCAAGGGTGTCGACGTCCAGATTTTCATCAATTCCCCGAACGATCAGTACATCACCACCGACACACGCTTCTGGAATGCCAGCGGCGTGGACGTGAGCGTCGGTACTGCGGGCCTCAAGATCAATACCCAGTCGCTGACTTCGATCCTGTCCGGCGGTATCGCATTCCGCGAGCCGAACTGGAGCCCGGAATCGAAGCCCGCCGACGAGAACGCCGAATTCAAGATCTTCGATGACCAGGCCACGGCCCTGGCCCCGCCTGACGGCGAACCACGCTACATCCGCATGCGCTTCAACCAGTCGCTGCGCGGTCTGGCCGTCAATTCCCCGGTGGACTTCCTGGGCGTGAACATCGGCAAGGTGGTGTCGGTGGATCTGGATTACGACCCGAAAACCGGGACCTTCCCGAGCATTGTCGGCGCCGTTATCTACCCCAACCGCCTGGGCGCTGCCGAATCCAAACTGCGCCAGCTGGGCGGTAGCGGCGACGAAGAAGAACAGTCGGCCAGAATTCTCAACGCCTTCGTCAATAACGGGCTGCGGGCACAGGCTCGCACCGGCAACCTGTTGACCGGCCAGTTGTACATTGCGATGGAGTTCGACCCGAAGGCACCGAAGGTGACCTTCAACCCCAAGGCCAGACCTCTCGAGATTCCTACCGTACCGGGTAACTTCGACAAGCTGCAGGAGCAGTTGCAGGCATTCGTCGACAAGCTCAGCAAAGTGCCGATCGATGAACTGGCCAAGAACCTCAATGGCAACCTGACCGAACTGCAGAAGACCCTCAAGCAGGTCAATGGCAGCGTCTTGCCGCAAATGCGTGGCACCTTGCAGCAGGCGGAAAAAACCCTGAGCAGCGCCAACGACACGCTGGGTGAAGACTCTCCAGGTCGTCAGCAACTGACCCAGGCCATGGAAGAAGTGCAGCGCACTGCGCGCTCGGTACGGGTATTGACCGACTTCCTGAGCCGTCATCCTGAAGCGCTGATTCGCGGTCGCAGCGGCGACGCAGCTCCAGCCTCATACAAAGCGCCGTCTTCGTCCCGTGCAATCGATCTGGAGCCAAAACAATGACCTTGCGCCTTAAACTGTTGGTACTGGCTGCTGCGCTGGGCCTCGGAGCCTGTTCCTCGACACCGACCCGTTACTACACGCTGATCGCGCCCATGGACTCCGCCAGCGCGCCAAGCGCACAGCCCGCGCCGTTCCAGTTCGAGATGCTTCCGGTGCTGATGCCCGTGCAGGTGGACCAGCCTCCTCTGGTCGTGCGTCAGGGCGATGGCAGCCTGGAAATTCTGGATACCGAGCGCTGGGGCTCGCCTTTGGGCGACGAGTTCCACGATGCCCTGACCGCGCAGCTGGAGCGCCGCTTCGGTAGCCGCGACATGGCCGGACTGCCAAAGGACAGCGCTCTGCCGGTCCTTTCATTGCGCACCGATGTCAGGCGTTTCGAGTCCGCACCCGGAAATTATGCGCTGATCGATGTGGTCTGGAGCCTGAGCCTGCGCAATGCAGGTGCAAGCTCGGGCAGCAAGCGTCTCAACCTGACCTGCAGCAGCGTGATCCGCGAGTCGGCAGGACTGGGCATGGAGAACCTGATCCTTGCCCATCAGAAGGCCGTCGAGAAACTGTCGAAGGAAATTGCCAGCACCGCACAGAACTGGGTGCAGCATCCCACCTCACGCTGCCTCTGAAAGCGACTGGAAGGCCCCGTAACAGGGGCCTTTTCAATTATTTCAATTTTGTAACAAGCATGATCCTGCGAACATTTCCGATCAGAACTCATATACAAAAGTACAAATCGGTATAAAAAAGTTCCAAAGCCTTCATAACGCCATTACACTCCAAGAGTTGTGAAAATGATATTTAGCAGCTCCTTGCAGTTAAGTATTGATGCGCTGTTGCGAACCTATCTGCACGCCACTATGCCCCTTTCCAGATCCCTTACAGTTCTGCCCAGGTCTTGAACAGGCGCTTTTAAAGAGGACCACCGACATGCCCGGAATTGGCCCCCGACTCAAAAGAGAACGAATAAGACTCAAACTCTCACAAAGCGCACTCGGCGCCATCGGAGGCGTTGAAACCAATGCCCAGAGTAATTACGAGAACGGTATACGCTCCCCCAGAGCCGATTATCTGGCACGGATATCGGACGCTGGCATCGATGTAACCTATGTCGTCACTGGATTCAGCCTTGAGCGCCCTCTCCAGAACCTGGAGATCCATGACAGCTCCGAACGGCTGAGCCGTGTCGTATCGCGATTGCATAAAAATCTGCATGAAGTCACGCAGAACATTTACCACATGGCTCGACTACTTGAGTCCCATGAAAATGCAACGATCAAGTCGCAACTGGATAACATCAAGGCAGAAGCGGAAGCCATTACCGTAGCGGCTGTACGCCTGATCTACGTGAGCTCGAAGTTGAGTTGACCTCCTGAAAGCAAAACGGCATTCGGTTGAAACAGAATGCCGTCGTAACCGGTTTAAAACCCGACCGTTGCCGACACCAGATAAGTCCTCGGTGTCGATAACGTCAGACCTGCGGCACTGTCAGATGAGGTTGCCGCCGAGGCCCAATAGGTCTTGTCCAGCACGTTTTCTACAGAAGCGCGTAACGTGACCGGATTGTCGCCCAACTTGAAAGCATAACGACCACCGACGTCATAACGTTCCCATGAGTCGATTTTCTGATTATTGGCTGCATCCAGATATTGCGACCCCGTATGAATGGCGCGGGCGGTCAGGGTCAGACCTGGCAGGCGATTGATATCCCATTCCACTCCCATATTGGCATTGACCTCGGGCGAGCCGGTGCCGCGATTGCCATCGAAAGTACCCAGCGCGGTTTTGGTCTGCTCACTGTCGAGCAACATGACGCCACCGAGCAGCCGCACACCCGACAAAGGCTCACCGAACATGTTCAGCTCGACTCCCTGATTGCGTAATTCGCCATCGGGTTTGAAGTTGCCCTGGGCATCGGTGATATAGGCAGGCTGTTCTATGCGGAATACGCTCAGGCTGGTGCCAAAAGTGCCATGGTCATATTTAACGCCGACTTCCGTCTGTTTGGACTTGTACGGTGCAAATACTTCATCGCTATTGGTGGCCGTGGTGGGCGCGGTTTCGCCCTGGCTCAGGCCTTCCATATAGTTGGCGTACAGCGAGATCGAATCGGTGGCCTTGATCACCAGCCCCATGGCCGGAGAAGTGGCGCGCTCGTCATAGCGCTGCCCCAGAGCGCCATTGGAATAACTGTCCACCTCAACCCGTTGCAGGCGTGCCCCCAGCGTCAACAGTACCCGGTCATCGAAAAAGCTCAGGGTGTCGGCCAGCGCGACACTGGTAAACAGGTTCTCGGTATGAGTCGAGGTATCGAAACGGTTCGGCGTGCCCGGATAAGGCAGAACGACCGGGTTGTAGAGATTGCTGGTGCGAGGCTGATAACGCTCGCCTGCGTTATCGAACTCGAAATCGAAACGATTGAGGCTGATGTTCAGCGTATGCCCTACCGGGCCGGTATTGAACCAGCTACGGGCACCGACCGTGAAGGTCTTGACCTCTTCGTCACGCCGGAAGGTACGCGGGGTCACGGTAAAGTTGCCACTGCTGGTGGTGACCGGAACGGTATGACGCAGGAAGTCATAGTTGCCTTTGCGGGCACCGGCTGCGGCATAGACCATTACCGAATCACTGAGATCGAACTCGCCGCGCAGCGCGCCGAAGGAATCCTTGGAGTGGGAATACGTCCAGGGCTGGGCGAAATTGCGACGAATATCCCTGGCTCTGGGCATGGCGATACCGGCTGCCACTTCGACCCGCTCGATGGGCGCATCGGCATAGCGCTCCTGCTCGCCGAGATCCAGCGACATGCGCATCCGGTCTTCACGCCAGTCCAGCCCGACGACCGAGGCTTCACGCTCGACCTTCTGGTGATCCCACTCGGTATCGCCGGACTGCCGTACCCCGTTGTAACGCACGCCGAAGCGCTGGTTTTCGCCAAAACGGCGGCCGATATCCACATGCCCGCCAAACTGCCCGGCCGAGGCGAAGCTGCCGGTGAACTCGGTCAGCGGTTCGCTGCCGGCCCGCTTGGGCTCGATATTGATATTGCCGCCCACGCTGCCGCGCGGCACGATGCCGCCCAATAACGCACCCGGCCCTTTGAGAATATCGACCCGTTCGACCATTTCCATGTCGATGGAGTAAGTCGGCAGCACGCCATACAACCCGCCAAACGACACATCACTGTTGAACAGGCTGAAACCGCGAATCGAGAATTGCTCGAAGCGGCCGCCTGCCGGGTTGGTGGTACGCACCGACGGGTCGCTGGCCACCATATCGCCAAGAGTACGTGCCTGCTGGTTCTTGATCGTGGTGCTGGTATAGGACGTCTGGTTGAATGGCGTCTCCATGAAATCACGATCGCCCAGCATGCCCTGGGAACCGCTGCGGGCGACCTGGCCACCGGCATAAATATCGCCCTGCCCGTCCAGCCGACTGCCGTCGATGGACGTATTGGGCAAGACCATGGAACCGTTCTCTGCCACAGGTGCAGGCACCAGCGTGTAGGACTGATTACCCAGCGGTTGCAGTTGCAAACCGGAGCCTTGCAGCAGAAGCCCGAAGCCTTCGTCTACGGGGTATTCGCCATTCAGACCTTTGCTGTTGCGACCCGCCACCAGCGCCGGGTCAACCGAAAGACTGACGCCGGACAGCGCGGCAAAACGGGTCAAGGCCGCGCTCAGGCTGCCGGCCGGAATCTGATAACTGCGACGCACCGACTCTTCGGCCTGGACCGAAGCCACCAATAGCGGCGCGGCACTCAGGCCGAGCACCACGCCAGCCTGACAACTCATATGCAGCAGCGGGGCCATGCCGAAACGGGCAAGGCGCAGGCGACGCAAGAAAACTACGGGCATTGGAGCACTCTCTTTTTGTGTTCACTTGAGAGGGATGACAAGCGACGGCAAAAAAAGGGACAGCATCAGGCGGAAATTTTTCGAGGGGCAAGCGTGACCCAGTAACGGGTACGTGAATGCACCTGCACAGGCAGGCTGGCCGCCAGCAGATCGAGGATGCGGTCGGTATCGTCCAGCCGGAACGATCCGGTGACTCTCAAGGCTTCCAGCTCGGGCTCCCAGCGCAGAATCCCGGGCCGGTAGCGACTCAGTTCGGCCAGGAAACTGCCCAGCGGCCGGTTTTCGACAGTCAATACGCCCTGGCGCCAGTCCGGTTGTCGGGCATCGAAGTGCTCGACCGGCGTAACCCCCACGGCATTCAGGGCCGCCTGCTCACCCTCCTTGAGGCGCAAGGTTGCGCCCCGCATCGACAGCAGATCCACGCTGCCGCTCATGACGGAAACCCGGCAACGGTGCTCGTCCTGACGAATGCAGAGTTCGGCACCGTTGGCGATGATCTGGCCCATGCGGGTCTTGACCGTCACAGCCGGGGCATTGCCTGCCATGCTCAAGGCAACTTCGCCTTCGATCAGCAACAACTGGCGTCGACCGTCCCGGAAATCCAGATTCACGGCACTGGCGGTATTGAGCTGCAACTGGCTGCCATCAGGCAGGCGCAAGGTCTTGCGTTCGCCGGTTGCAGTGCGCAGATCGGCACGCCAGGCTCTCACGGGCAACTGACTGCTGATCATCCAGCCGGTGGGAATCAGTGCTGCAATGACCAGTGCATGCTTGAGCATCGCCCGACGCGACGGCTCGTCTCGCTTGAGATCTGCCCGGTCGAGGCTGGCCATGGCCAGTTCGGGCGGCAGTTCGGCAAAGCGCTGGCGCAGGCCCTGTGCCCGCTGCCAGACCTTCTCGTGGCTTGGACACTGCTCACGCCAGCGCTGCAGTTGTTCGTGCTCCTGGGCACTGGCCGTTCCGGACTCCAGCAACGCCAGCCAACAGGCTGCCGCGTGAGCCACCTGCCGGGCCTGCTCGTCACTTGCGCGGTCATTCATGATTCGGCCATCAGGCAATGGGCATAAGCCTGTGCCATGTAGCGTTTCACAGTGCGCTCGGATACCTCCAGCCGAAGGGCGATCTGCGCATAGCTCAGGCCTTCAAGCTGCGACCAGAGAAACGCGCGACGCACCATCACCGGCAAATCGTCGAGCAATTCATCCAGGGCCTGCAGGGTCTGCAGCAGAATCCAGCGTTGTTCGGGAGACGGAACGCACTCTTCGGGCAGTGTTGCCAAAGCCTGCAGATAAGCCTGCTCAAGACTGCGGCGCTTGTAGTGATTGATCAGCAGCCGCTTGCCCACGGTCACCAGGTAGGCACGCGGCTCACGCAGATTGGTCAGTGATTCGTTCTGCCAGGTAGCCATGACCCGCAAGAACGTATCCTGACTCAGATCGGCCGCATCCCAGGCATTGCCCAGACGGGACCGCAGCCAGTTTTCCAGCCAGCTACGATGATCACGATAGAAATTGTCCAGGCCAGGCTGCACACCCGATGGCCCTGCTGCATCACTCATTCAAAGGCCACTCATGACAGCGACTTAAAATGAGAATCATTCTATTTATTTAATGAGAGGTAGCCAACCTGTTTCTTGGGGGCAGTTCAACTCGTGGGATGGGCCTTGGCCGCGACAGCCATCTGAAGTGCATTGAACTGTCAGCTGGTCGTCGCGGCCAAGGCCCCTTTCACACGTGCAAGTGATTCAGCGCCGCTTCAACCTGTCGATAATCACTGCCAGCAGCAGGATGGTGCCGCGAATGACGTACTGGTAGAAGGTGTCGATGTTCTTGAGGTTCATCGCGTTCTCGATGATCGCCAGAATCAGCACCCCGGCGATCACATGACGGATCATGCCGATACCACCACTGAGCGATACACCGCCGAGTACACAGGCCGATATGACCGTCAGTTCGAAGCCCTGACCGATCATGGGTTGCCCGGAGGTCATGCGTGACGCCAGCACGACACCGGCCAGGGCACCAATCAGGCCGTGTACGGCAAAGATGATGATCTTGGTCCGGTCGACATGCACGCCCGCCAGCAAGGCCGCCTCCTGATTACCGCCGATAGCCATGGTATTACGGCCATAGGTGGTGTAGTTGAGCAGCCAGCCAAAGAAGATAAAGCAGACGATGGTGATCAGGATCGGCACCGGCACGCCATAGAACTGGCCATTACCGAAGACGAAGAAATCCTCGTTGGAAACCCCTACCGCCTTGCCGTTGGAAAAGATATACGCCAGCCCGCGAACGATCTGCATGGTCGCCAGCGTCGTGATCAACGCATTGATACGCAGTTTGGCGATGACGATGCCGTTGATCAGCCCCACCAGCAGGCCCATGGCCAAGGCAGCGCTCACCCCCAGGAATACGCTGTCGGTGTCGCGAATCACGATCCCGGCAATCACGCCGGCACAGGCCAGTACCGAGCCGACCGACAGGTCGAAGTGCCCGGAAGCCAGGCAATACAGCATGGTGCAGGCAGCAATGCCCACCGTGGAAATCGCCAGGCCCAGCCCGCGCATGTTCAGGGGCGACAGGAAGTTATCGATGAACACCGCACACAGCATGAAAATGCCCAGCGCGGCCAGCAACATGACCCATTCATCGAGAAAGCGGCGCATATTCACGCCCTGACGGGGAGCCCGCAGGCTGGTTTCGGTAGACATACGCACCTCTTTTTTATTGTTCATGGTCGCAGACCAAAGGTTCAGCCCCGTGAGCGGGGTAACGCCAGTTGTAGAAGTCGCGACTCATCGGCCTCGTCGCGGTTGAGTTCGCCGGTGATCGCACCTTCGCTCATGACCAGAATGCGGTCGGAGATACCCATGACTTCCATCAGGTCGCTGGACACCACAATCACTGCGATACCTTGTGCCGCCAGGTTATGGATGATCTGGTAAATCTCGGATTTGGCACCGATATCGATGCCTCGGGTCGGCTCGTCCAGCAGCAGGACTTTCATCGGCATCGACAGCCAGCGACCGAGAATCGCCTTTTGCTGGTTGCCACCGGAGAGAAAGACAATCTGCTGATCCGGCGAAGGCGTCTTGACGTTCATCGCCCGAATCTGGGTTTCGGCGTTCTCCCGCTCCCAGCGTCCCTGCAGCAGACAACCCAGGTTCACATGCCGTGGCCGGGCACCGATATTGATGTTCTCGGCGACACTGGAAAGCGGCACGATGCCTTCTTTCTTGCGATCTTCCGGGCAAAGCAATATGCCTGCAGCAATGGCGTCTCGCGGGGATTTGAGGGTCAGCGGCTTGCCGTCCAGTTGCAGCGAACCTGCCTTGCTGCGGGTCATGCCGGACAGCAGTCGAAACAGCTCGGTACGACCCGCCCCCACCAGCCCGAAAAAGCCCAGCACTTCGCCCTTCTCGACGGCGAAGCTCACCGGCTCCTGCAACCCTGGCCCGAGCAGGCCAGTGACTCGCAGACTGGGGCCTTGATGCTCACGGGGCCGATAGTTGTAGATGTCCTGAATATCGCGGCCGACCATGCAGGTCACCAACCGGTCATGGTCAAGCTGCGCCATGTCCTCGAAGGTGCGCACGAAACGCCCGTCCTTGAACACCGTCACGGCATCGCAGATGCGGAAGATTTCTTCCATGCGATGTGACACGTAAAGAATCACCCTGCCCTCATCGCGCAACCTGGCAATGATCGCCATCAGGCGGTCGATCTCCCGCGCCGAAAGGCTGCTGGTAGGCTCATCGAAAGCAATGACATGGGCATTGCGCGACATGGCCTTGGCGATTTCCACCAGCTGCCGCAGCCCGAGGGACAAGTCTCCCAGGCGCATGCCCGGATCGATTTCGTCGGCAAGCCCCTTGAGCAGTTCCGTGGCCTGACGCAGCATGAGCCGCCGATTGATCATCCCCAGCCGGTTCGGCATATGTCCCAGCAGCAGGTTCTCTGCCACGGTCATTTCCGGCACCAGATGCAGCTCCTGGTGAATCACTGCGACACCCGCCGCAATGCTGTCTGCGGTGGATCTGAACTGGTGGGTATTCTCACCGATCTGCAAGGTGCCGCTGTTGGGCTGATAGGAGCCGCCCAGTATTTTCAGCAACGTGGACTTGCCCGCCCCGTTTTCGCCCATCAAGGCATGCACACTGCCCGGCTGTGCCTGAAAGCTGATGTCCGACAGCGCCTTGACACCGGGAAAGACCTTGCCGATGCCATTGAAGCGCAAGGCGCCACCGGCCGATTGCTGTTGCTCGATTGCCTGCTGCATGAATCCGTCCTCTTCACTCGCGAAGGGGCCTGAGATCAGGCCCCCTTGAACTCACTTCCAAAGACCGATTTTGGTCAGCACTTCCTGGAAGTTGGCTCGCGTAATGAGCGTCACGTCGTCCATGGCGGTGTACTTGGGAGGCTCTTCGCCGGTGGTGACCCATTTGAACATCTGGTAGGCGGTGTCATAGCCTTCCTTGTCCGGGCTTGGCAGCATCGAGCCGAAGAAACCGCTTTCCTTCTTCTTCAGTTCATCGATGGCGTCAGTGCCATTGATGCCGATACCGATCACATTGGCCGGTTTGAAGCCATTGGTGGCCGTGGCACGCACCCCACCCAGCACGGTATTGTCGTTCATGCCACCGATGATGAGATTCTTGGCATTGCCTGGCAGTTTCGGCAGTGCCGAGTTGGTGGCATCCATACTGCCCGGCACATCGAGGGTCTTCTGGGCGGTGAAGAGGATATGGCTTTCCGGCAGTCCGGCCTTTTTCAGCGAGTCCACCGAACCGTCGGTGCGCTTCTTGCCGGTATCCAGCTCGTTGTAGGTGTTGATGATGGCGTAGGTTTCTTTCCAGTCCCAATTGCGGTTTTTCGCCTCGGCTGCCATGGCCTCGCCCTGTTTCTGGCCAACCTCGAAGGCAGCCATGCCCAGATACGGCACGTCCTCCATGAAGTTGCCCTTGGCATCGACGAAACGATCATCCACCGCCATGACCTTCAGCCCCAACGCCTTGGCCTTGGCGACAATCGCAGGGCCGAGTGAGACGTCCGGCGGACAGATGACAAAGCCCTTGGCACCGTTGGCTGCCAGGCTGTCGATGGCTGCCAGGGTTTTCTCGCCATCGGGCACGGCAATCTTGAGCACCGTGAAACCGTGCTCTTTGCCCGCCTTGTCGGCAAAGGCCCATTCGGTCTGGAACCAGGGTTCTTCGGGTTGTTTGACCAGAAAGCCGATTTTCACTTCTTCGGCAGCGTGGATGATGCCACTCATCCCGAGAATGGCGGTGGTGACGGCGGCGCAGCATAGGGAGCGAATCCCGTGGCGACTCAACATAGCTAACTCCTTATTGTTATTGAATAGCTACAGCGTCCAGCGATATGGCGGTTTCGGGTTCTGCGACCCTGACCAGCCAAATAGTCATACCATATTGCCAAAAACGACAATGTAACCGAGTGTCACTCGTGATAAAGCACCGAGCGCCCGCCATCGATCATGATGCAACTGGCGTTGATGAACGGGGCCTCATCGGTGGCCAGGAACAGCGCGGTCATGGCCACCTCGATGGGCTGGCCGATGCGCTTGGGCGGATGCAGGTCGAAGGCGCGCTGCCGCTCGGCCTGCGGATCATCGAAGCCGTTCCAGTAATCGACATTGAGCTGGGTTTCGATGTAACCCGGCGCAATGGCGTTGACCCGAATGCCCTTGGGCGCGTATTCGATACCAAGAGCGCGTGTCAGGCCCAACAGGCCATGTTTGGCGACCGGATAGGGAAAGCAGCCGGGAATGATGTTGCTTGAATGGGTCGAGGCGATATTGATGATGTTGCCCGCGCCCTGCTCCAGCATTTTCGGCAAGACACTGCGGCAGCCATACCAGGCACCATCCAGATCGATGGCGAAGCAGCGCTTCCAGTCTTCGTCGCTCATTTCCAGCGGGTCGCGGAATACATTGACCCCGGCGCAGTTGATCAGCACATCGACCCGGCCAAAATGTTCGATCGCCAGATCCACCATGCTGCGCCACTGGTCCTGTTGCGTGACATCCACCTTGAGCGCGTGGACCTCGGCACCCTGCCCGCGCCACTTGGCCGCCACCTGTTCGACCTTTTCGCCCTGCACGTCGCTGATGATCAGCCTGGCCTGCTGGGCCTGGAAGCACGCCACGATGGCTTCGCCAATCCCCTGGGCAGCGCCGGTCACCAGTACTACCTTGCCTTTGAGGCGTTCACCGCGAACCGGCTCGGGAACCGGGGGTAACGACAAAGGTATCGCCATGTTCAACTCTCCTTGGATGCAATGAAAATTCAGCCGGCAAAACGTCGGCAAACCTGCCCGGCAACGCCCGCGTCAGCCTTGAGCAGCGCACCATCGAACTGACCATGGGCATCGGCCGGGGCGGCGCTGGTGACGTAGAGCGTAGACAGGTCGGGACCGCCAAATACGCAACTGGTGGGATGGCTGACAGGCAGGTCGACGATGCGGTCGACACAGCCATCGGGGGCAAAGCGGATCAGGCAGCTTCCGCCCCAGCGGGCATTCCAGACGTATCCTTCGGCATCCATGGCCGAGCCGTCCGGAACGCCGCGAGGATGCTCATGTGCCCAGACCTCACGCTCGCCCAGACTCTCGTCGGCCAGAATCGGGTATTGGTAGATGACGCCATCGAGGCTGTCGGCGCTGTAGAGCACTGTGCCCTGCGCATTCCACAACAGGGTGTTGACGATGCCCTGCCTGTCCAGCAGGTGCGTGACCCTTGCATTCGGGTCTACACGAAACAACCCACCGGAACGGCGTACCAACGGCAAGTCGCCGCCTTCGTCGTCCAGATTGTTCTGCATGCTGCCCAGCCACAGGCGGCCCTGAGCGTCGCAGCGGGATTCGTTGGCGCGGTTGCCAGCCACCGGATCGGCTACGCACAGCAATGAAATGGAGGTTCTGGGCGACTCGAGGTTCAAGCGGTATACGCCGCTGGCCAGGGTCACCAGAGCATCGCCCTTGTCGGTGGGGATGAAGGCGGAAACCGCTTCGGGCAGACGCCATTGGCTGTATTGACCCTGGACCAGTCTGCAGGCCAGACGCCCGGCGATGTCGACCCAGTACAAGGCTTGCTGCTCAAGGTCCCAGAAAGGGCCTTCAGCCAGTTTGAAACGGTGCTCGGATAGCGGCTGCCATTGCATGGACGGTGTCCTTTTTTATTTTTCTTAGGAACTGTCTCTACTAAATAGTATTACGATTTATTTTTCAAGCGGCTTTTTATCGTCTATAAATCCTTGCATCGGATTAAAACCGATCAAATAGTCTTACCAATTTGCTGTCTGACAGCAGAATCCAGTGATGCGTTGCAGCACCTTCTCCTTTCACAACAACAATAAAAGTGAGTAGAACAGATGAAAAAGCACGCTCTTCTCAGCAGCCTTGGACTGTCACTGATGATCACCACCCTGACCGCACAAGCCGCCGCACTCTCCGCTGAACAAAGCCTCTTCGGCAAACTGCCCGATGGTACGCCCATCGAGAAGTACACCCTGCAAAACAGTCACGGGCTGCAGGCCAGCATCATTACCTATGGCGCTACCCTGCAAGCGCTCAAGGTGCCGGACAGGAACGGCAAGGTCGAAGACATCGTTCTGGGCTTCGATGACGTGCAGGGTTATCAGGCCAACGGCACCGTGTATTTCGGCGCGACCATCGGTCGTTTCGGCAACCGTCTGGCAGGCGGCACCTTCAAGCTGGACGACAAGACCTACCGCGTCCCGCTCAACGACAAGACCAATGCACTGCATGGCGGCAATCAGGGTTTCGACAAGCGTATCTGGAAAGCCGAAAGCATCAAGGCCGACGGCTCGGTCGGCGTGAAGCTGAGTTATCTGTCACCCGATGGCGAGATGGGCTTTCCCGGCGCGCTGCTGACAGAAGTCATCTACAGCCTCAACGACCGGAACGAGCTGAAGATCGACTATCGCGCCACCACCGACAAACCTACGGTGCTGAACCTGACCAACCACAGCTATTTCAATCTGGCCGGCGCGGGCAACGGCGATATTCTCCAGCAGGTGGCCACCCTTCACGCCTCGCGTTACACGCCAGTCAACGACAAGCTGATCCCTACCGGCGAGCTGGCCCCGGTGGCCGGTACACCCATGGACTTCCTCAAGCCCACGGCTATCGGCAAAAACATCAAGGCCGACCATCAACAGCTCAAATACGCCGAACCCGGACAAGGCGGGTTTGACTTCAACTGGGTGCTGGACACCAAGGGCGACGTCAGCAAGCTTGCGGCAGAAGTCAGCGATCCGCAGTCAGGTCGTCACCTGCAACTGTTCACCACCGAACCGGGCGTGCAGTTGTATACCGGCAACTTCCTGGATGGCAGCATCCATGGCAAGGCAGGCAAGGTCTATCTGCATTGGGGTGCCTTCACCCTGGAAACCCAGCACTATCCCGATGCCCCCAACCAGCTCGCCTTCCCCAGCACCCGACTGGACCCGGGAAAGGCCTATACCCAGACCACCATCTTCAAGTTCCTGAATCATTGAAACCTATTTCTATTGGTGGGAGGCGGCTTGCCGGCGACTGCATCACTCTTATTTGCCCTTCATAGCCGCCGTCAGCTTGTCGACGTTATAGCGGAACATCTGCACATAACTGGCCGCCGGACCATCCGGCGGCGACAGGGCTTCAACGTACAGCTCACCGCCCGGTTGCGCTCCGCTGGCATCGGCAATCTGTTTGACCAGCCGCGGATCACCGGAATTCTCGAAGAAATAGGCCGTCACGTGCTCGCTCTTGATCTGGCGGATCAGCTTCGCGACATCTGCCGCCGAAGCTTCCGACTCGGTAGAGAAACCCAAGGGCGACAGGAAGGTCACGCCATAGGCATCGCCGAAATAACCGAACGCATCATGCGAGGTGAGGATCTTGCGTTTCGATTCGGGCACCGACTGGACCTGCTCACGGGCATAGAGGTCCAGTTGCTGCAATTGCACGATATAGCGTTGGCCATTGGCCTCGTAGACGCTGGCACCTTCAGGGTCAGCCTTCTTGAGCGCGGCAATGATATTGCGCACATAGATCACCCCGTTGGCCGCACTGTTCCAGGCATGGGGATCGGTGATGAGCTTGCCGTCTTCCTGCATGTAACGGGTCTTGATGCCGTCGGACAGCACAACCGGCTGCCCCTTGTAACCGGACGCCTTGATCAGACGATCCATCCAGCCTTCCAGATGCAGGCCGCTGACGAAAGTAAGGTCAGCGCTCTTCAGGGCCTGAGCATCACGTGGAGTAGGCTCGTAGACATGGGGGTCGCCATTGGGGCCGATCAGCGAGGTCACATGAACCCGGTCGCCGCCGACATTGCTGACCATGTCGGCAATCACCGTAAATGAAGCCACTGCCTCCAGAGGCTTGGCCTGGGCCAGACTTGCAAACGCCGACAGCACAATCGCTGCCATCGAGCTCAACATCATCGATCGTTTCATGACATGCCCTTTTCAGTTGGCCAGGTGAGGTTTGGGAAACAGCCGACGCAAGATGCCCGTGCGGCCGAACAGCAGGGAAAAACCATAAAAGACGCTGGCGGTCAGAACGATGGCCGGCCCCGAAGCCACGCCAAGGTGATAGGACACAATCAGGCCAATCAACCCCGAAACGGTCGCCAATAGCGTCGAAATCAGCATCAGGGCGCTCAGCGAGCTGGCCCAGAACCGTGCAGCCGTGGCGGGCAGCATCATCATGCCCACCGCCATCAGGGTGCCGAGCGCCTGAAAGCCTGCCACCAGATTCAGCACGACCAGCAGCAGAAATAACACGTGGTACAACGAACCCATACCGCCAACGGCGCGCAGGAATCCCGGGTCGAAACATTCGAGCACCAGCGGACGATAGATCACCGCCAGCAGAATCAGGGTGAATGACGCAATGCCGCCGACCATATAGATGGCGCTGTTATCAATGGCCAGAATGGTGCCGAACAGCACATGCAGCAGATCGACGCTGGAGCCGTGCATGGAGACAATCAAGACGCCTGCAGCCAGGGAAGTGAGATAGAAACTGGCAAAGCTGGCATCCTCGCGCAAGGCGGTCAGGCGGCTGACCAGTCCCGACAGCAAAGCCACGGCCAGCCCGGCAATCAGGCCGCCAATCCCCATGGCAGGCAGCGACAGCCCTGCCACCATGAAGCCCAGTGCCGCGCCCGGCAAGACCGCATGGCTCATGGCATCCCCCACCAGACTCATGCGCCGCAGCATCAGCAATACACCTACAGGACCCGAACCGACGCCCAGGGCGAGACAGGCCACCAGAGCCCGGCGCATGAAGCCGAATTCGACAAAAGGCTCGATCAGCGTGGCATACAGCATCATGAACGCTCACCATCGCTGTCGCAGACCTGGGCATCGGCACTCCAGAACTCCGCCATATTGCGCGCCCGCCGCAGGTTGGCAACGCTCAATACCTCGGCTGTCGCCCCCCAGGCAATCGCCTCGCGGGCCATCAACAGGGTTTGCGGAAAGTGCTGACGAACCTGATCGATATCGTGCAATACCGCGATGACCGTACGCCCCTGACCATGCCAGACCCGCACCAGCTCCAGCAGGTCTCGGGTGGTGCGGGCATCGATGGCGGTGAAGGGTTCGTCCAGCAGAATCACCGAGGCGTCCTGCAATAACAGCCGTGCAAACAGCACCCGCTGGAACTGCCCGGAGGACAGAGAGCCAATGCTGCGCCCCTCGACCCCCTCCAGGCCTACGGTTTTCAGCGCATCCTGGGTGAGCCGGGCATGGTTGCGAGTCAGACCACGAAACGGACCGATGCTGCGCCAGGCACCCATGGCCACGGTATCGGCCACACTCAAGGGAAAACTGCGGTCAATCTCGGCTGCCTGGGGCAGATACCCCAACGTGCGAGTCGCCAGGCGGCCGCGATCCACATGCCCTGCGGCTGGCTTCATGGTCCCGGCAATGGTCTTGATCAGCGTGGACTTGCCCGCGCCATTGGGGCCGACGATAGCGGTCAGGCTGCCAGCCTCGAAACGACCACTGATGTGATGCACCGCCGGACGGCGTTCGTAAGCGACAGTCAGATTATCCAGAGCAATGGCCGCGCTCATGGAATGGCCACCGACCAGGCGATGGCCAGCCATAACAGCAGCAAGATACAGAGAGCCAGCAGGACCCGCTTCAAGGCCGATTGAGCCAGAACGGAACCTGCGACAGAGGGAGCGCGGGGAGCTTTCACGGATGGGTAACCTGCAACGATTCGTTACAGTATTACATAGGGAGGCCGTATTTTGTTATGAAATAACATTTATGAGGCTGCAAGCCTCAAGCTACAAGCTTTTAACTTGCGGCTTGCAGCTTGCAGCTTTCAAACCCCTTTGCAAATCCTCGATCAGCGCCCCCACATCCTCCAACCCGATATGCAGGCGCACCACCGGGTTGAGCAGCCTGTCAGCTTCATTGTCGCGGTCACTGACGCTGGCCACGGTGATCAGGCTTTCGTAGCCGCCCCATGAAGCGCCGAGGCCGAACAGTTGCAGGGCGCCGATAAAACGCTCCAGTTGGCCCGGATCCGAAGATTCGAACTCAAAGGACAGCAAGCCGTTGCTGCCGGTGAAGTCGCGCTTCCAAAGAACGTGGCCGGGATGGTCCGGCAAGGCTGGATGGAAAACACGCCGGACCTGCGGTTGCTCTTTCAGCCAGTGGGCGACTTCAAGTGCCTGACGTTCGTGGGTTTCCATGCGTGAGGCCAGGGTGCGAGCACCGCGCAGAATCAGATAAGCATCATCGGGGCTGACCGCGCAGCCGAAGGTGTCGCTCATGCTGCCCAGTGGTTGCCAGACTTCCTCGCGGGTGCAGACGCTGCCCATCACCACATCGCTATGACCGCACAGGTACTTGGTCAAGGCCATGATGGAAATGTCCGCTCCCAACGCCAGCGGGCGATAGAGGTAGGCCGAACCCCAGGTGTTGTCCACCGCCAGGAGAATGTTTCGCGGTCTGCACAGCGCGGCAATGGCTGGCAAATCGCAGAGTTCATAAAGCAAAGAGCCCGGCACTTCGGTGTAGACCATGCGGGTATTGGCCTGCAGTTGCGCCTCCAGCCCCTGGCCGTCGGCCCTGAAATAGCTGACCTGAATGCCGAAGGGCTCAAGGAAGTCACGGGCCACACGCCGCACCGGCGAATACACGGCATCGGTTATCAGGACATGATCTCCGGGACGCAGATAAGCCAGAAAAGTCTGCGCCACCGCTGCAAGGCCAGTGCCGAACAAGCGGGTGCGATAGCCGCCCTCCAGCTCTGTCACCAGGTCTTCCAGCGCAAACCCCGTCGGGTTGCCCCGCGCTCCATAGCTCAACAGACGCTCGGTATCGCGACGCTTTCGAATATCACGCATCTGCCCGAGGCTGTCGAACAGCACGGTGCTCATGCGTGAAACCGGTACATTCACCCCGCGCACGCCACTGCCCTTGGCCGTCCGCCCGGCATGAACGAGCCGGGTCCTGACCAGAGGATCGTGTGACGGGCGCTCAGGCTTTTTTGCGGTTAACGGCTTGAGACTGGCAATTTCCTGCTCGGTCATCTGCCCCAGCAGACCGATTTCCCAGGCCAGGTACTGCCGGGCAGCGTCCTTGTTGCCGGAATGCCGGTCGTGAGTGAAGAACAGAAAGTCGATGCACTGCTCGTCCGCCAGACTGGCGCTGTCTTCATGCAGCGCCAGCCCGGCGGCTTGCCAGGCCTTGATCCCGCCGTCCAGCAGACGCACCTGCCGACGTTGCGCCTGCGGCAACTCGTCTAGCGCCAGTTGTGCCAGAGCCGGATCATCGGCAATCAGCACCAGCGGTCGGGACTCATCGGCGACGGCGGCAGCCAGCAGCGGACGGATCGACCAGCGCGAACCTTCGATATGCCCTTTGCGAAAAGCTGTGCTCGAACGCAGGTCGACGAGCGCCACGGCGTTATCCTTCAAGGCATCGGCCAGCCCTTGCACATTGATGCCCGGCAAGTCCGGCCATACATCCGCTTCAGCGACAGGCAGCGACAAGCCACTGTTCACGCCAGCCTCCAGCACACAGGCATCGTGCCCCAGTTGCCGAAGCCAACTGGCGACAATCGGCGCACGAATGCCTTCGTCGTCCACCAGCACCAGCCGCGCCTGACGCACGCCGATGTACAGGTCCGTGGCCTGAATCAACTGGCCGCCCGGCGTATGTTGCGCACCAGCCAGAGAGCCTGCCGCAAACTCCTCGGCAGTCCGCACATCGCACAGAAACAGGCTGCGCCCGCTGTCTGCGGCCCAACGGGTAACCTGTTCGGCACTGACCGTCTGCACCCCTGCCCGCTCGGCCAGGGCCTGGGCGGCATCCCGTTGCCGGGCCAGCGATTCGGGCGATACGGCATCCGGGTAACGTCGGGTGCTGCCATGTTCCAGTTGCAGATCGGCCAGATACCAGCCCTGGGTTCCGTTTTCCAGGGCATAGACCGGGTTCTTGACCCCGAGATCGATCAGCGTCTGCGCTCCGATGATGCTGCGGGTACGTCCGGCACAATTGACGACGATCGGCGTATGTTCGTCGCGGACCAGTTCCGGCAGCCGATAACCCAGCTCGCCATTGGGACAACATACGGAACCTGGAATGGTCATCTTGCGGTATTCGTCGAACGGCCTCCCATCCAGCACCACCAGAGATTCACCCTGGGCCTGGCGCTGCGCCAGTTCGGTGGCGCTGATATGTGGCGTATGACGAGCCTCTTCCACCAGCTCGCCAAACGCCTTGGACGGCACATGCACTCCCGCAAACAGTTGCAGACCTGCGGCCTGCCAGCCATCGGCGCCGCCTTCCAGAATATGCACCTGACGATAGCCGAGTGCTTCCAGACGCGCGGCGGCCCGTGCGGCGATATCGCCGCCATCCTGGTCATAGATCACCAGCCGCACGCCGGGGTTGGGAGCCAGGCGGTGGATATCCAGCTCCAGGCGGCTATAGGGCAGCGTGACCCCATGGAACAGATGGGCTTCGCCGTACTGGCCATGCTCACGCAGGTCGAACAGGGCAATTTCCTGCCCGTCGAACAGCCATTGTTGTAGTTGGGCCGCGGTGGTGGTCTGGCTCATGGGGTGGCTCATCAAAAGTGAAAGGGGAAGCTGTGCCGACGATCAATAGGCCTGAATCGACGGTGCCATCTGTGAAGCGTTGTAGTTCAGGACACGACCTTCTTCGTTGACCCCGAAACGCCCGTTGAGCGATTCCAGCGGACGGCCATACAGGTGGAAATGCAAGGTCGGTTCCTCACCCGTGACCTTGATGCCATGCAGGTCTTCGCCCAGGAAACCGATAGGCGTGCCTGGCTGGACGATGACTTCCTTTTCCAGTTCCAGACGAGCGAACGCCGGGTCACTGCCATCGTCGGTACGCGCCCAGACGTAATTGATCTCCTGGCCTTGCACGGCAACGATCACCGCCCAGGTTTCATGGTTATGGGGCAAGGTGCTTTTGCCCGGCAGCAGCGAGTTCATGTACAGGGTCGGAGTTTCGCCATCGTCGTTCAGGCGATAGCGGAAGGCTGTCTCGCCCTGCCCCGGCACTGGCGCAGGAAACGCGCTGAAATTGAACAGGTCATGACGGCCTGCCAGGTCTTCCAGCAGCACGATGATTTCCTTCAAGGCCTCGCGGTCTACGCCGCGCTGGTTGATGACACGGATCTGCTGAAGAAAGTCTTCGATCACTTGGGCTCGGTTTGCGTTGCTCATCAGTTAACTCCCGGTGGTACTCAGGACGGTAAACGTAGGAGCGCGCTTGCCCGCGACGACAGTGGTGCAGACGATAGAAATGTGTTGAGTTCACACACGTCATCGCGGGCAAGCGCGCTCCTACAGCGGTGGTTTTTTAGTTATACGGACAGGCTGTAACGGCTGATATTGCTCAGGGCAAACGGGTCGGCAGACACCGGCGGACGACGTCCGGAATCGCCCAGGGCGTGGCGCAGGAATTCACGGGTTCGCTCGCTGTTCGGGCGCTGGAAGATCTGCTCGGCGCTGCCGTGCTCGACGATCAGGCCGTTCTCGGTGAAATACACCACGTCGCTGATTTCTTCGGCGAAACGCATTTCATGGGTCACCAGCACGCAGGTCATGCCCTCTTCGGTCAGTTCGCGGATCACGGTCAGCACTTCACCGACCGTTTCCGGGTCCAGGGCCGAGGTCACTTCATCGAACAGAATCAGTTCCGGGCGCATGGTCAGGGCACGGGCAATCGCCACGCGTTGCTGCTGGCCACCGGACAACTGCCCCGGATAGGCATCGGCCTTGTGCTCCATACGCACCTTGGCCAGCAAGGCCCGCGCCTGTTTCTCGGCTTCGGCACGCTCGATCCCCAGCACCTTGCGCGGGGCGATCACCAGATTTTCCAGCACCGACAGATGCGGAAACAGGTTGTACTGCTGGAATACAAAACCCACGCGCTTGCGCAGTTCGATCCGCTCGGCTTCGCGGGTCAGGGCATGAACCTCGGTGTTTCCCACACGAATGGTGCCGCGCTGGGTCTGCAACAACCCGGTGATACAGCGCAGAATGGTCGATTTACCCGAGCCGGACGGCCCGATGATCGATACTGCCTGGCCGCGCTGCACCTCCAGATCGATGCCCTTGAGCACCAGATTGCTGCCAAATGACAGATGCAGGTCGCGCAGACTGACCAGAGGCTCGGCGCCGGATTCAATAGAAGGCATAACGTCGCTCCAGGCGTTGGGTCAGACGGGAAATCGGGTAGCAATAGGCAAAGAACAACACCAGCAGGCTGCAATAGATGATCACGGTGAAGCCGGTCTGGTTGACGGTGTTGCTGGCAATCTGCGCGGTATCGATCACGTCATGCACACCCACCAGCGAAGCCAGGGCCGTGCCCATGGTGATGACGGCATAGAGGTTCATCCAGGGCGGCAGCATGCGTTTGAAGCACTGCGGCAGGATGATCGAAGTGAAGATCTGCCCGCGAGTGAACGCCAGCGAACGTGCGGCTTCCCATTGGGTGCTGGGGATCGACGCCACGGCCCCCCGGAAGATTTCCGCAACATTGGCGCTGGCCGGCAAAGCCAGGCCGATGGTGACCTTCACCCAGTCGGGAAACGAGATATAGGTGCCGCCGATCCTGATCTCGAACGGGAACACGTAGGTGGTGAAATAGATCAGCACCAGCCAGGGCGCATTGCGAAAGATCTGTATCCAGATCCGCGCCGGCAGGCGCAACAGCCAGAAAGGCGACATCCCCAGAGCGCCGACCAGCAGCCCGAACACCGTGCCCAGCCCAATGGCGACCAGACTGATCAGAATGTTCTGGCCAAAGCCCGTGGCCAGGGCCGGCGACCACTGTATCAAGGCCAGAAATACCGGGCTGTCCGGCGCACCGAAAATCAGCCAGGCAACCGCCCCAGCCAGCAGGATCAACGCCAGCAAATGACGACGCGGCCACGCGACGGGCGCGGCAACCGATGAATCAATGGCCATAGCCGGGCATCCTCAGGCGAGATTCCAGGGCGCGCCCTGCACAGTTGACGACAAAGCTGAGCAAACCGAAAAAGCTCAGGATCAGAATCATCAGTTCCAGCACGTTATCGCTCTGGGTCCAGATCATGATCGCCGCATAGGTGATATCCCCCACCGCAATGGCCGAAGCCACGGCCGTCATCTTCACCAGATCGATCAGGTTATTGATCAGCGACGGCAAGGCAAAACGTACAGCCAGTGGCAACTGCACGTTCCACAGCAACTGACGACTGTTGAAGGCCAGGGAACTGGCGGCTTCCAGCGTCACGGAAGGAACCGCTTCGATACCGGCCCTCAAGGCTTCGGCATGGAAGGCCCCCTTGTGCAGGGAGATCACGATCACCACCCAGGCAAAAGGCGTCAGCGGATTGGCCGTGCCGATGGCCTGGGTCAACAGCATGTTCAGTACCAGAAAGGCGCAATACAACTGCACCAGGGTCGGCGTGTTGCGGGTGACTTCGATAAAGACTCTGGCAGGCGCACGCAGCCAGGACTTGCCCGAGGTCAGCATGGCGGCCAGTGCAACACCGACAAGCAGGCTGCCAATGATCGTCAGCAGGCACAGCAGCAAGGTGGTCAGCGCGCCATCCACCATCGTGCCGCGCTGATAGGCATCCAGCACAAAGGCGTAGTTCAGGCCAAACCCGGCCGTCCACTGTACAAAGGATTCCAGCCAGTGGTTCATGACGCCTCTCCCGCGCTCAACTGCCCACAGGCATGGGCAATACGCTGTCCCGCTTCGATCACGGTGGCAGTGGCCGTGGCAATCGACAGGCGAAACCACGGCGACAGGCCGTAAGCGCTGCCTGCGACACCCGCCACACCGGACTCCAGCAGCCAGGCGACCACATCGGCATCGCTTTCCAGGCGCTGACCATCCGGGCGATAGCGCCCCAGCAGTCCGGCGCAACGCACGAAGACAAAGAAGCCGCCCCGGGGCACCAGCACCTCAAGGCCATCGACGCTGCTCAGGGTTTCAACCAGCAAGTCGCGGCGCTGGCGGTACGCCGTCACGTGTTGCGGCAGAAACCCCAGCCCACCTTCGAATGCCGCCAGGGCCGCAGCCTGCCCCACCGATGATGCGCCGGAGGTCGATTGCGATTGCACCACGGTCATGGCCGTGGTCAGTTCCTGCGGCCCGGCCCCGAAGCCGACCCGCCAGCCGGTCATGGCATACGTCTTGGAAACACCGCCCACCAGCAGGCAGCGCGGCTGCAAGTCCGGTGCGACGTTGAGCAGGCTCTGGGCCGGTTGCCCGTCGAAACGAATGTGTTCGTACAGCTCGTCCAGCAACACCAGCACGTGCGGATGACGACGAAGAACATCAGCCAGCGCCGACAATTCCGCTTCGCTGTACACCGCACCACTGGGATTTCCCGGTCCGTTGAGAATCAGCCAGCGCGTGCGCTCGCCGATATGACGCTCCAGTTGCCCGGGAGTCAGCTTGCAGCCCTGCTCCAGGCCGCATTCGATGAATACCGGCTCGCCGCCGTTGAAGCGCACGCTGTCCGGGAATGATGGCCAGTACGGCACCGGCACCAGCACTTCGTCGCCGTCATCCAGGGTCGCGGCGAAGGCATTGAAGATGATCTGCTTGGCCCCGTTGGCTATCACGATGGAAGCCAGGGGATAGTCCAGAGCATTTTCGCGTTGCAACTTGGCTTGCACAGCCTCGCGCAAGGCCCGTACACCGGGAGTCGGCGTGTATTTGGTGGCACCGGCGGCAATGGCTTCGAAGGCTGCCTGCTTGATGTGTTCGGGGGTATCGAAATCCGGCTCGCCGGTCGTCAGGTCGAGAATATCCACCCCTGCATCGCGCAAGGCGGTAGCCCGGGACTTGGCGGCAGCGTTGGCCGACAGCGAGACGCGCTGCACGCGCTTTGACAAACCGATGCTCATGCTCGGGCCTCCAGTACCTTGCCCGGATTGAGCAGGTTGTGCGGGTCCAGTGCCTGCTTGATGCGGCGCATCAGATCCAGTTCCACGGGGCTTTTATAACGGGACAGCATGTCCAGCTTGCGCTGGCCGATGCCGTGTTCGGCACTGATCGAGCCGCCATGGGCGTGGGCGCTGTCGTGCACCAGTTCGCTCAGTTCGGCGTAACGGGCCATATGCGCCTCGACAGTGGAACCCACCGGATGCGCGACGTTGTAGTGCAGGTTGCCATCGCCCAGATGACCAAACGTGAAGTTGCGCACCCCGGGAAAGTGCCGCTGCAACAAGGCATCGGTCCGGGTCACGAACTCCACGACACGGGAAATCGGCACCGAGATATCGTGTTTCATATTGCGCCCGGCACGCCGCTGGGCATCGCTCATGTTCTCGCGCAACTGCCACAGCGCCTGACTCTGGGCCAGACTTTCGGCAATCAGGGCATCGCTGAGCAGATCGACTTCAAAGGCATCGCTCAACACCTCTTCAAAACTCTGCCGTGCATGGTTTTCACTGTGGTTGTCGGACAGCTCCAGCAAGGCGAACCAGGGATAAGCGGCATCGCCAAAGGGTTGCGGCCCCTGGGGAAACTGCTCGCGCAGCAAGGTCAGGCAATCGGCCGAAAGCAGCTCGAATGCGGTCAGGCTTGCCCCGAACCCGGCACGGGCATGGGACAGGAAACGTACCGCCTGGGCCAGCGACTCGAAGGCCAGAAAAGCGGTGAGCCGGGCCTTCGGCAGCGGGAACAGCTTCAGGGTCGCAGCCGTGATAATGCCCAGTGTGCCTTCACTGCCGATGAACAGATCGCGCAGGTCATAGCCGGTATTGTCCTTGCGCAGACCACGCAGTCCTTCCCAGATTTCGCCCTGAGCCGTGACCACTTCAAGCCCCAGGGTCAGTTCGCGGGTATTACCGTAGCGCAGCACGGCGTTGCCACCGGCATTGGTGCCCAGGTTGCCGCCAATGGTGCAACTGCCTTGCGCCCCCAGACTCAACGGGAACAGGCGGTCGGCCTTGCGAGCCTGGTCCTGAAGGTTTTGCAGGATGCAACCGGCTTCGACAGTCAGAGTGTCGTTGTCGGTATCGATCTCGCGCACACGGTTCATGCGTTCCAGCAGCAACAGAACCGCCTTGCCGCTGGCATCCGGGGTTGCAGCGCCCATCAGCCCGGTGTTACCGCCCTGCACCACCACGGGCGCAGCATGGGCGACACACAAACGCACCACCGCGGCAACCTCTTCGGTATTCGCCGGACGCACGACCGCCGCCACTTGTCCGATATAGCGCCCCTGTTTGTCGGTCAGGCGCTCGCTGGCCTGCTCGCCGGTCTGCACATGACTGGCACCCAGCAACTGCTGCAATGCCTGGAACAGCCCGTCACTCATGGCGTGACAGCCAGCGGTGCAGCGTTCCGGTATTGCTCATGCAGGTCATGCAAAGCCTGGGAAGGAGCCATGCCGGTACGGTTACCCAGCTCGATCAGCCAGCCACTGCGATGCCAGTCACGGACAATCGCGTCCAGGCGGGCCTGAGTGTCTTTCTCGCCCTTGCGCACCCAGATCACCGATTTGGACGGGATCAGGTCCGTGGCCAGAGGAATCTCGAAACCGGACCATTCGGCATCGGCCAGCAGGGTGTGCATGGTCGGGCTGACATGCACTGCCGCTACGCAGCCATTGCCTCGCAACGACAGCAGCGATTCGGACTGGCTGCGAAATGCCTTGATCTGCGCGCCGTAGACTTCCTGCAACGGCTTGATGAAGTTACTGCCCTGGGACACACAGACCGGTTTGCCCTTGAGGTCTTCCCATTTGCTGATGCCCGCGCCCTTGCGAATCAGCGCTGCGCCGCCAACTTCCTCGTAAGGCGTAGGCACGTAGTCGAGAATCTGCGCACGCTCTTCAGTCAACTGCATATTGGCGATCAACAGATCGACCTTGCCCTGCTGCAGGAACTGCACGCGGTTGGGAGCCAGCACCGAGACGGTTTCCAGCTCCACGTTCAGGCGTTTGGCGATTTCCCTGGACAATTCGACGTTGTAGCCTTGATGTTCACCGGTCTTGGGATCGATGGTGCCGAACGGAGGGCCGCTGAGGATCACACCGATACTGATCTTGTGGCGCTCCTGAATCTTGTCCAGGGTCGCGTCGGCACTGGCCAGCCCGGCACACAGGATCAACCCCAGTGCGCTCAGCGTTCTGGCTTTAAAAAATCTGCTCATGGGAGCCGTCCTTGAAGTGCCGACGCCAGGAGCGTCGGCATGAAAATGGGAGAAGATCAGGCACCCTTGGCCTTGAACTGCTCATGCAGCTCGACCAGTGCGGGGGATGCAGGCGTGATGTTGTGGCGCTTTTCGACTTCGATCAGCCAACCGGTGCGATGCCAGTCCTGCACGATGCTGTCCAGACGCGCCTGAGTGTCGGTTTCGCCCAGGCGAGTCCAGATCACCGAAGGTGCCGGGTTCAGTTCCGGAAGAATGGCGCGGTAGCCCTTCCACTCTTCGTTGCTGGCCAGCAGCGGATTGATCAGCGTAGCGTCGTGCACAGCCGCAACGCAGTTATTGCCACGCAGGGCCAGCAAGGACTCGGCAGAGCTCTTGAAAGCCTTGAGCTGGGCACCGAAGTCGGTCAGCGGCTTGATATAGCTGCTGCCCTGGGACGTGCAGACCGGCTGGTCCTTGAGATCCTCCCAACGGGTGATCTTGCTGTCCTTGAGTACCACGGCAGTGCCACCGACCTTGTAAAAAGGTGTCGGCACCGAACCGAGGATCTGCCCGCGCTCCGGGGTCCACTCCATGTTGGCGATCAGCAGATCGACCTTGCCCTGTTGCAGGAATTGCACGCGGTTGGCGGTCAATACCGATACCAGCTCAACCTCGACGCCCAGACGACGCCCCAGGTCTTCAGCCAGATCCACGTTCGCGCCCTTGGGTTTGCGGGTTTCCGGGTCGATGGAACCGAAAGGCCCGCCGGACAACAGCACCCCCACCACCAGACGATGACGCTCCTGAATCTTGTCCAGAGTTGCATCGGCCATGGCAGCGCCACTGACAGCCAGACCGGCAAACAGCCCCAGCATGGCCGGGAAGAGACGTGAAACGGATGAGCAAGTCGGCATGTAAATTCCCCAGGCAAATGATCGGAGTTCCCCGATGCGATGTCGGGACATTACGGATCGCTGCCTGTTAACGGAAATTCAAATATCAAATATGGTTATAACTTTCCATGCACACCCTCATCTCCCCTCATGAAAAACCCAGTATTTATTGGCATAAAATAAAATCACCAGAAAAGCCACCCTTTAAAACATAAAATTACGTAATGTATTTACCTGAACCCCTGATATGAATTCAGCGCAGAACACCATGCCCGATCCTTCAAGCACTACCTCGACTCTCGATCTGGAACTGCTGCGCACCTTTGTCGCGGTGGTCGATCATCACAGTTTTGCCGAAGCAGGCCAGCGGCTGTCGCGCACCCAGTCCTCGGTCACCCAGCACATGCAGCGCCTGGAACAGCAAGTGGGTGTCAGTCTGTTTCAGAAGCAGGGTCGCCAGAAGCAACTGACCGAACCGGGTCGGCAACTGCTGCGCCACGCACGGCAGATGCTGTCCCTCAATGACGACGCCCTGAACTCGTTGCGCGAGAGCAGCCTGAGCGGTGTGCTGCGCATCGGTTCACCCCATGACATCGCCGACACCATCCTGCCACCGCTGCTAAGCCACATCGCCCGCTCGGCTCCGCGTCTGCGCCTGGAAATCGATGTGGGCCGCAGCCCGTTCCTGATGGATGACTTGCACCGCGGCAAAGTGGATATGGTGATCTCGACCCGTGAAGACCCGACCCTGGAAGGCTTTGCCCTGCGCACTTCGCCGGTGTGGTGGATCTGCTCCGCGCAATACATTCATGTGCCGGACGAACCGCTGCCGCTGATTCTGGTGGATGAACCGAGCATCTACCGTCGCTATGCCCTGCAAGCCCTGGAAGCCGCCAATATTCCGTGGCGGCAGGCGTATCTGGCCTCCAACCTGATCGGCATCAAGGCCGCCACCCGCGCAGGTCTTGGCGTAACGGCGCGCAGCATGGAAATGCTCGGACCGGACATGCGCGTATTGGGTGAAAACGATGGACTGCCGCGTCTGCCCGACGTGACCTATCACCTGTGGATTCGCCCCAACACCGTGAATCCGCTGGCCCGCAAGGCCTATGAACTGATACGGGCCAGCCAAGGGTTGTAGGCAAAATCCGAGCTTGTAGTAAGACGACCAACCGGATACTGTATATAAAAACAGTATCGGTATTTTCTCATGCAGCTCATCGACAAGCTCAGCATTCTGGCAGACGCTGCCAAATACGACGCGTCGTGCGCCAGCAGTGGCGCGCCCAAGCGCAGTTCGCAAGGCAAGACCGGGCTTGGCTCGACCACCGGCATGGGCATTTGTCACAGCTTCACGCCGGATGGTCGCTGTGTCTCGCTGCTGAAAATCCTGCTGACCAACTTCTGCCTGTATGACTGCCAGTACTGCGTCAACCGTCGCTCCAGCGATGTGCCTCGTGCCCGTTTCAGCCCGGAAGAAGTCGTTACCCTGACCCTGGATTTCTATCGACGCAACTGCGTCAGCGGATTGTTCCTGAGCTCCGGCATCATCCGCTCCGCCGACTACACCATGGAACAACTGGTACAAGTCGCCCGGCTGCTGCGGGAAAAACACGAGTTTCGCGGCTATATCCATCTCAAGACCATTCCTGACGCCGATCCGGCGCTGATCGAACAGGCCGGACGCTATGCCGACCGCCTGAGCGTGAATATCGAATTGCCCACCGATGCCAGCCTGCAGACCCTGGCACCTGAAAAGAACGTGGTGTCGATCAAGCAGGCCATGAACACCATCCATACTGGCGAGCAGACCGTGCTCAACGAACCCCGTGCCCCGCGTTTTGCACCCGCCGGACAAAGCACCCAGATGATCGTGGGGGCCGATACCACCGATGACAGCACCATCCTGCACAGTGCCCAGTCGCTCTACAGCAACTTCAAGTTGCGCCGGGTCTATTACTCGGCATTCAGCCCGATCCCCAACAGCCCGAACAGCGTACCGCTGGCCGCGCCGCCATTGCTGCGCGAGCATCGCCTCTATCAGGCCGACTTCCTGCTGCGCGGCTACGGCTTCACGGCCAACGAACTGTTGAGCGGACCGGGCGATCTGGCACTGGACATCGACCCCAAGCTGGCCTGGGCCCTGAGCAACCGGGCGGTCTTTCCACTGGATCTGAACAACGCCGAACCGGCCCTGATTGCGCGCATCCCCGGCATCGGCATCCGCACCACCCAGCGACTGGTCGAACTGCGCAGGCAGCGGCGCATTCGCTACGAAGACCTGACCCGCCTGCGGTGCGTACTGGCCAAGGCCAAGCCGTTCATCATCACCAGCGACTACCACCCATCCCAGGCCGAGAGCAGCAGCGAGCAGTTGCATTATCAATTGCGCGACAAGCCACAACCGCAGCAACTGGGGCTCTGGGGATGATCTGTCTGGATTGCGATGACCTGTTCGATACCTGGCGTCAGCAGGCACGCTGGCTGCTGAGCCATGAAATCGATCCCAGCCGGGTCAGTTGGAAGGCTGGCAACGATACCGACCTGTTCTCCAGCGACGAAGATATCCCGCAGGAGCCCGGGCCTTTTCAGGCGCGGGTTCCGCTGGAGCTGTTGAAACTGTTGCAAAACGCCGCCTGCTATCGGGGCGATCAACGCTGGAGCCTGTTGTATGAAGTGCTCTGGCGGGTGAGTCATGGCGACCGCACCGCCATGCTGGCAGGCGACCGGCTGGGCAGTGAGCTGCATCGACGCCTCAAGACCATCGGCCGCGAAGCGCATCATCTGCATGCCTTCCTGCGCTTTGTAGCGCTTCCCGCCTCAAGCGAGGCATCTGACCTGCTGCAACCCGAATACGTGGCCTGGCATGAACCGGCCCACGACATTCTGCAAAGTGCCAGCCAGCACTTCATCGGGCGCATGGGCCAGCACCGCTGGATGATCGCCACCCCAAGGGACGGGGTTTATTACGATGGCACGCAACTGATCCACGAACGACGCTGCCCCGACGTCTGGCAGAAAATGGCCCGTCAGGTGGACGATCCCCATGGCGACCTGTGGCTGACCTATTACAGCCACATCTTCAACCCGGCGCGCCTGAACCCCAAAGTCATGCAAGGTCATATGCCTTCCCGCTTCTGGAACACCCTGCCAGAAGGCCCGCTGATCCCCGCCCTCATCACCCAGGCCAGAACCGGCAAGCAACGGGACGGCCAGGCCAGCGATATCGGGGCAAGACCGGGTAAAAGGATTGGACGGTAGATGCAGATCCGTCAAGGCTACTGTCGCCAGCAAGCTGCCTCCCACAAGTGATCTTCTCCCCCACGCAATTGGTGGTAATGTCTCGACCTGAACCCTCCTTTAGAGGTGCGACGATGCTGGACAACCTGATCCACGATCTGCTTCAGACCCTGACCGACAAGCCACTCCTTGTCCTGACCGGCGCAGGCATCAGCACGGCGTCGGGCATACCCGACTATCGCGACAGGGACGGCGTGCGGCGTGGCAAGCAGCCGATGATGTATCAGGAGTTCCTCAAGGCCCACAGCGCGCGCCAGCGTTACTGGGCGCGAGCCATGCTCGGCTGGCCGCGTATCCGCCAGGCGGAACCCAATGCCGCGCACCGGGCGTTGGCCAGCTTGCAGACCAGCGGACATATCAGTGGGCTTATCACCCAGAACGTCGATGCACTTCATGATCAGGCGGGCAGCCATGACGTGATCGAACTGCATGGCAGTTTGCATCGGGTGCTATGCCTCGATTGCCAGCAGCTCAGCGACCGGGCAGCGATCCAGGAGGTCATGGTCCGGCAGAATCCTTACCTCTCGGGCATCGACGCCATACAGGCGCCCGATGGCGATACCTTGCTGGATTCGTCTTTCGAGTCAGACTTCCAGGTCCCCCACTGCCCGAACTGCGAAGGTCAGCGACTGAAGCCGGATGTGGTGTTCTTTGGTGAAAACGTTGCAGCCGAAACGGCCGCCAAAGCCACGCAAAGCGTCGAACAGGCGCAAGGCCTGCTGGTGGTCGGAACCTCGTTGATGGCCTGGTCGGCCTTTCGCCTGTGCAAGGCGATGGCCGAACAAGGCAAACCCATCATAGCCATCAATCAGGGCAAGACCCGTGCAGATGACTTGCTCGATCTGAAGATCGAGGCGTCATGCGAGCAGGTATTGCCAGCACTGGTGGAGCGCCTGGGCTAGAACAACCCCAGTTGCCCACCGATCAAGGTACTGAAATCGTCATCGACAAACGGCAGGATAGCGTCAGCCACGGGTTGCAGTTGGCGGGTGACGTAATGGTCATAATCGATGGGAACCCTACGAACCTCCAGAGGCTCCGGCCCGGCAACACTGATCACATAGCTGATCCATCCCCCATTCTGATACTGGCGCGGTCGGCCCTGGCGGTCGTTGTACTCATCGGCAAGGCGCGCGGCACGCACGTGGGGCGGGACGTTACGCTGGTAGTCGTCCAGCTTGCGCCGCAGCCGCTTGCGATAGATCAGCAGATCATCGAGTTCGCCTGCCAGGGTGCGCCGCACATAGTCGCGTACGTAATCCTGATAAGGCTGGCGCTTGAAGATTCGCAGATACAGCTCCTGCTGGAACTGCTGCGCCAGTGGTGACCAGTCGGTGCGTACGGTTTCCAGCCCCTTGTAGACCATTTCATCGCTGCCATCGGCGCGGGTGACCAGCCCGGCGTAACGCTTCTTGCTGCCCTCCTCTGCGCCGCGGATGGTCGGCATCAGAAAGCGGCGGAAATGCGTTTCAAACTGCAGCTCAAGAGCACTGTGCAATCCGTATTCGTTGTGCAGATGCTCACTCCACCACTGGTTGACGTGCCGGACCAGCGCCCGCCCGATATTCGTCGCCTCTTCCTGCTCATGGGCATGCCCCAGCCAGACAAAGGTTGAGTCGGTGTCGCCGTAGATGACCGTATACCCCTGGGCCTGGATCAGCTCACGGGTCTTGAGCATGATTTCGTGGCCACGCATGGTGATCGACGACGCCAGGCGCGGGTCGAAAAAGCGGCAACCGCTCGACCCCAGCACGCCGTAGAAGGCGTTCATGATGATCTTCAACGCCTGGGACAGCGGCGCATTGTGCTCGCGCTTGGCGGTTTCGCGACCACGCCAGACCCGTTCGACGATGGAAGGCAGGCTATGCCGGGTGCGAGAGAAGCGTGCCCCACGAAAGCCCGGCACCGAATGCTCGTCATCCGGCTGACGCATGCCTTCGATCAGCCCTACGGGATCGATCAGGAAGGAGCGGATAATCGACGGATACAGACTCTTGTAGTCCAGCACCAGCACGGACTCATACAGGCCTGGCTGGGAGTCCATGACAAAGCCGCCGGGGCTGGCTTCCGGCAGGCGCTCGCCAAGATTGGGGGCGACAAAGCCCTGGCGATGCATCAGCGGGATATACAGATGACAGAACGCAGCAACCGAGCCACCGCTGCGGTCGGCCGGCAAACCCGTGACCGTTGCGCGCTCCAGCAGGAAAGTCAGCAATTGGGTCTTGGCGAAAATCCGCGTCACCAGCTCACAGTCCTTGATGTTGTAGCGGGCCAGCGCCGGTTTGTCCTCGGCGAACATGCGGTTGATTTCATCCATGCGCTGATACGGTGTATCAATGGCCTTGCCTTCGCCCAGCAGGGTCTGGGAGACGTTTTCAAGGCTGAACGAAGGAAAGCTCCAGGTTGCCGAACGCAGCGCTTCGATACCGTCGATCACCAGGCGTCCGCTGATATCGGCAAAGTAATGATTATCGCGATTGCCATGCTCGCGCCAGCCCATGGGTTCGTTCCCACGCCCCAGCATCAAGGGAACCTGCAAGCGCTTGGCATGTTCATGCAGGACCCGCAGGTCGAACTGCACCACATTCCAGCCAATGATCGCATCCGGATCATGCAGGGCCAGCCACTGGTTCAGCCTCTCCAGCAACTGCGCACGGGTGTCGCAATACTCGAGCTGGAAATCCAGAGCCTCATTGCCACCATTGGCCGGACCCAGCATGTAGACCTGACGCTGCCCGCAACCCTCCAGGGCAATCGAATACAGCTCGCCACGGGAGGTGGTTTCGATATCCAGCGAAACCAGTTTCAACTGTGGCCGATAATCGGGGTCTGGCTTGATCTGGGCATTGCATAGAACGCCCTGCTCGTCAGGCGTCCCGCCGAACAGCACGGGTGCCGTAATGAAACGCTCCATCAGATAGCGTTCAGGAGGACGGATGTCGGCTTCATAGACATCCACATTGCCCTTGCGCAACAGTTTCTCGATGTTCATCAATTGCCGATGCTGCTGGCAATAGACGCCCAGCACCGGGCGGTGCCGGAAATCACAGAGCGCCAGCGGACGCAGCTCGACGCCACGCTCACCGCGCAGCAACGTCCTGGCACGTTCGCCCTGCTCGGCGGGTACAAAAGCGACGGAAGGCTGGCAAGGCAGGCGGATATGTCTGGGGCCATGATCGGTGGCCAGCCAGAAGTCGACTTCAGTCCCGGCCGGCGTATCACGCCAGTGTCGACTCAGGATAAAGCCCTGCTGTAAATCCAACGTGCTGACCTCGGGAAAGTGTTTCAGAAACTGATTCTACCCTTCGTGCCCCGGGACTGAGCGAATTCATTCGCGAAGGATCGTTTGGGCTCTTCGCGCACAATCCGCTCCAGCCATCCCTACCTTTAACAAATACTTGCCTGAACTCTCCGATCCCGTGATTCTGTAGTGCCCTCTCCGGGGGGCTACAATCATTCAGGTCCTCATCCACGGAGCGCCCCATGAAAACCGTTGCCCAGTTGCTGAAGCTCAAATCCGAACAACACCAGCAAGTGCACACCATCGGTCCCGATCAGATGGTGCTCGATGCACTCAGGCTGATGGCCGACAAGAATATCGGGGCATTGCCGGTTGTAGCAGGCGGTGTGGTTGTCGGGGTGGTCAGCGAGCGTGACTACGCGCGCAAGGTGATTCTCAAGGGGCGCTCGTCAGTCGGCACGCCGGTCAGTGCCATCATGAGCAGCAAGGTGATCACCGTCGACTCGCATCAGAGTGTGGAAACCTGTATGAACATCATGACCGACAACCACCTGCGTCACCTGCCAGTGGTAGAAGACGGGCAACTGCTGGGGCTGTTGTCCATCGGGGACCTGGTCAAGGAAGCCATCGCAGAACAGGCCAGCCTTATCCAGCAACTGGAGCAGTACATTCGCGGGGATTGAGTTTCAGCGTAGTAAACAGCGAGTGGAGCTGACAGCGCAGCTCCACCCTCTTGCCACATCAGTCATCCAGAGTCTTGCCCTGGGCACCCGCCTTGCCGGGCTTTGCAGCCTTTTCGACAGGTGCCTTGGCTTCCGGCTCGGGTGGAGGTGCTGCGGCTTCACGCTCGCGCATCGGCATCTGATCGATCGTGGCGAAGATTTCCTTGGGATCGATGGCTCCGGCTTTTTCGATCTTTTTCTCACCGTCCTTGCCCACCAGAATGACCTTGGTCTGCACGCCGGCCCCCAGCTTGAGTTCACGGATCAAAGCCATGGTGGACTGGGCATCCATGGTCTTGCCGTTACGCTCACCAATGGTGTTGACCACGGTATACAGGACCATATTGCGCTGGGCGAATGCCTCGCGATTGGCGGGTTCATCAAGAGCCTTTTTCAGGCTGATCAGGGTGGGGTCGACCGAGCTGGGAGCAATGATGATCAACGGACGTGTCTTGCCGCGCTCCTGCGCCAGCGGTGCATCGCTGTCGGCCGCAAAGGACGGCCCGGCAGCGATCAGCAAGGTGGCGAGGGTCAGGGACCGGATAAGCATGGTGGGCTCCTTTCAAATCCATGGGGGTAAGCATTACGCGTAGAGACTCGTAATTCCCAGCGTTGTTCTACCGCATCTGCATCCTCACGGTATAGTCCACGATTTGCCTTTCCCTCGATCCGTTGCTTCAGGCACAGCCCTGGACAGCCCTGCAACCGACACTATCCAACGTCCTGACGAGGCCTTGCACGATCATTTCGACCTCCGCGCCATCAAGGATCAACGGCGGCAAGAGACGAATGGTCTTGCTTCTCGTCACATTGATCAACAAGCCCTGCTGACTGGCTGCAAGGAAGGTCAGGTCAGCAATGGCTTGTTGCAATTCGATACCAATCATCAGTCCCGAACCACGGATTGCCAGTACCTGAGGATGACAGCCCAACTCTTCGCGCAATCGCTCCAGCAAGTGCTGCCCTTGTTGCCGGGCATTCTGCACAAGATCCTGCTGTTCGATGATGTCGATGACGGTACAGGCAGCGCGACAGGCCAGTGGATTACCGCCAAACGTACTGCCATGGCTGCCTGGGGTAAAAAGTCTGGCAGCCGCACCTTTCGCCAGGCAGGCACCGATGGGAATACCGTTACCCAGGCCTTTGGCCAGAGTCATGACATCAGGCACGATACCTTCGTGCTGAAAGGCAAACCATTGCCCGGTACGGCCCATGCCCGTCTGGATTTCATCGAGCATCAGCAACCAGTTGCGCCTTGTGCACCGCTCACGCAAGGCTTTCAGATAGCCTTGCGGGGCAACCTGCACACCGCCCTCGCCCTGCACGGGCTCGACCAGCACGGCCGCGATACGATGGCCATGGCTTTCACATACCCGGTCAAACGCCGTCAGATCCCCGAACGCGACCTTGATGAAATCGCCCGGCAAGTTACTGAAACCCAACCGCACTGCCGGCCCGTCACTGGCAGACAAGGTGCCCAGCGTGCGCCCGTGAAAGGCGTTTTCCATGACGACGACCAATGGCTGGTCAATGCCTTTGTGCCAGCCATGCAAGCGGGCGAGCTTGAGTGCCGTTTCGTTGGCCTCCGCCCCGGAATTGTTGAAAAACGCACGCTCCAGGCCCGACAGCCGGGTCAGCTTATGCGCCAATCGTTGCTGCCAATCAATGCTGTACAGATTGGAGGTATGCAACAGTAACCCCGCCTGTTCGGTGATGGCCGCAACCAGCAAGGGATGGGAATGCCCGACGTTGGTCACCGCAACACCTGCCACGGCATCCAGGTACTCGCGGCCTGCCTGATCCCACAGACGGGTGCCAAGGCCACGGACAAGATTCAGGTCCAGCGGCTTGTAAGTAGTCATCAGGCAATCGGCGGTCATGGTGTAAAGCTCCAGAGTGGTCAGACGGTTTTTGCAGTATCGTTAGCCACCAGAGCTGGATAAACAGCGCAACACTTCAATCATTTTAAACTTGGACTTGATAATGGATTTGTTCCAGGCAATGTCGGTGTACGTAAAAGTCGTGGAAGCTGGCAGCATGACCGGCGCAGCTCAGGAGTGCTCGATCTCCACGACCATGGTCGGCAACCATCTGCGAGCCCTGGAACAACGCCTGGGTGTAAGCCTGCTCAAGCGCACCACCCGGCGTCAGCGCCTGACCGAGTTCGGTAGCGCCTATTACGAGCGCTGCCTGGAAGTGCTGGGGCTGGTGGCCGCATCCGAACGGCTGGCCGAGCAGGCTCAGGGCGAACCCACCGGCACCCTGAGAATCACCGCGCCTCTGACATTCGGTTCGGAAGTGCTGGCTCCGTCCATGTGCGAATTCTCGCTGCAGTTTCCCAAGGTCAAGCTGGATCTGGTTCTGACCAACCAGCGGCTGGACTTGCTCGATAACGGTTTCGATGCGGCTATCCGAATGGGCAACGTGCCGGAAAACTCCCGCCTGATTGCAAGGCCCTTGCAGGACTACACACTGACCATTTGCGCTTCACCGGATTACCTGGCCCGTCGTGGCATGCCCCTGCGCCCTGAAGATCTGCAACTGCACGACTGTCTGGCCTTTGCCTACCCGGCCGGGGATGACTGGAGCGGTGTGGAAAAACATTGGCGCCTGACCGGACCGGAAGGTGAAGTCACCGTGGAGATAAGCGGCCCGATGGTGATGAACAGTTCATCAGCGCTGTACCGGACCGCCAGGGCTGGGGCTGGCATCGTCATGTTGCCCGATGCCTTTGTACAGCAGGACCTGCGCGATGGTCGGCTGATTGCGCTATTGCCCGACTATCATTTGCCCAGCAGGCCCATGCATCTGATCTACTCCCCGGATCGCTACCAGTTGCCCAAGTTGCGCAGTTTTGTCGACTTCACCATGGAGCGCTGGGGCAAACAGGTGCCTGAACAAGAGATGCCCTCAAAGCTGTGCCGGCATCCGGAATCTGCGTAATGGCGCAACATCGAAGGGGTTGGGTGCTCGCTGGGCAAGTAACAGGTAATTGGCCCGCAGCCCTCCTGCATCGGCCTTGAGCACCAGCACATCGCGGCCCTGCAGGTATTCGGTCTGCATCAGGTCGAGCAGACGAAACAATGACCATGGCCCGCTACTTTGCTCGATACCGATAGGCCGCTCGGCCATTCGTTCGAGTACCAGACTGGCACGACCGTCATCCGCATCGGTCGGCCATCTGAACGAAACCGGCACGATCGGACCATGGCGGTACTCCATCGTCTGATTGCCAAGGCGAAACTCGGCACGGCTCACGGCCGGGTCCAGCGTGTAGGGTTCCAGCTTGAACTGCACCAGTGGTTCCTCGGAATTCTGCGCAAAGAAGCTCTTGCGAATGGTGTGCACGCGGGCCATCTGATCGAGATAGGCGCGGCTGACTGGCAAGCCCGAACCATCAATGGTGCGCAGGCGATAATGCCCCGGATCGCCACTGACAAAAGGCTTCATGTAGCTGTCGAAAAAACGCTCGGCCAGGCCCTGGGCCTTGAAGAACTCCCGAAAGTCGTTGAGGGCCACATCGCTGCTGCCATGGGCATGAAACGGATAGCGTTTTTCAAGAGATTGCTCATAGAAGCTGTACAGCTCATTCCGGTAGCGCTGGTTGATATATCGATAGGCGCCCCCAAGAAGCCATGACCAGGTGTCTTCAGCCAGTGCGTTGAACCATCCGCCAACAGGCTGAGGCAACAGGGTCGATGCATGGCGCAGGTTGCTCAGCGCATCCCGCTGCCCCGTCATGCGGATTCTGGCCATCTCGAAAGCCATCAGCTCAGGCTGGCCGGATCGCCCCAGAGTGGCGAGTTGCAGTTGCACTTCGTTCAAAGGCTGCATGACCGCCAGCAGTTCCGCAGCCGGGCCGTTGTGTTCGTCCAGCAGACGATGCAAGGGCTCGAAACGTCGCTGCAATGCCTTCTTCGCCGTATTCGGCAGCCCGGGAACCAGAGACGCTGCCTGATCGGCTGCCGCGGACGCCGCTGCGTTCAGTGCCCCCGAAGGAGCAACTGCCGCGACCTTTTCCAGATTTTCGGCAACGCTCGGAAACAGGGTGTTATCGCGCACTTGTGTCAGCAGTTGCAGTAACGGCGAATTGGCTGCTGTCATGCCGGCTGCCTGAGTCGCGCCATGCAGAGGGCCTTCAAAGGGTTGCAATGCAACCTGGCCGACCGCTTCGCTCCAGTGATTGGCGTAATCGAGAAAGTACAACTGCTCCAGCTCGACCATCAGACTGCGCATTTCCATGCCGCTCAGGCCTGTACCCTCGCCCAGCACCCAGTTGTCACGCAGGATCTCATTGACCGCACCAACGCCCTGAGTCACAAAGAACTGCTGGTAGCCTCGCCGGGTGTAAAAACCGGGGATCGGGTATTGCGTACCGACCAGCAGACTGGCCTGGGTGCCGATATGTTGGGCCAAGCGATAGTCCGCCAGGCTGCGCGCCTGCTCGCGCAAGATCCGATAGACGATAGAGGCCAGTGACTCACTGCGCAGCACCTGACGAGCCTGCGCCACCAGTGCATCGTTGACGGGGTAAGTGAAAGGTTGCCGGAGCAGGCGCTCCAGATGACCATTGAGCTCGCTCTGCTCCCGGGGCAGGCCTGCATAGCGCAGTGCCCAGTCAGCAGCTATCCAGTCCCGCAGCCAGGCCTGATCGCGGCGTTCTGGCAAATGCAGCATCAGGTAGGCTCGCAAACTGCTCAGCAGTTGTTCCCGGTCCTTCATGCTGGCCTGTATCTGCGCTTCCAGTGTACGGGCTACGCGGGGTAACAACCGGTTTTGCAGTTCCGCCTGATAGGCACTCAAAAGTACCTGATTGCTTGTTTCCCCCTGATAAAGGCCGCTGCGCTCATACAGCGCGACCTCTTCCCTGCCGGGAAAGACCCGTGTGGCTTCATGGCTGAGGTTCAGGGACTTGAGTATCGCCAGGGTATCGGCCTGGGCATTCATCTCCGAACGTTGCCGGGTCCATTGCTGAGCCAGATGACGGATACTTTCCAGACGCTCATGGTTGGCGCTGAAACCGTTTGCCCAGAGCGCGCCGAACAGCACCAACAGCATCAGGGCCGCGCAATACGCGCCACGTCGAATCCAGTTCATCCGCTGACGCTCGTCCTTGTCCATCATGGCCAGAGCCGCTTCGGGAAAGATCACCCGACTCAACAACTGACGAATGAAACGCGGACGCCCGGTATGCATGCCTGGCAATGCCCTGCTGTTGACCGGTGCAGACTCACCCTCCTCGGTACTGATCTGCTGAACGCCCGGGAGCAGATGAGGCGCACGGGTCAAATAAAAACCCCGCAATTGCGTGGCACGCTGATAGCGACTGCCCGCAAAAGCCATTTCGGCAAACAGTCCCAGTCGATCCCCGATCAGCCCAAGCTGATCGGGAAATCCGAGTATGCGCCCACGACGCTGCGGGTCATGCTCCTGGTGAATGCGCATGATGATCTGGCTGCCAAGGCGTCGCAGCAGCGTTTCGAATTCCTGGCGGAGCACATCGGGATCACTGCCGCGCTGATCCTTGTCGAACGTCGCACCCAGAACCTGTTCGCTCTCTTCTCTGGACAAATGCTCGAAAAACTCGTCGAACCCCGTCAGCATGTCAGCCTTGGTCAGCACCAGATACACCGGTACATCGACCCGCAACTGGCGATGCAACTCATCCAGACGGCTGCGCACCGCTTCGGCGATCGCTTCCAGGCGGACCTCATCGCTACCGGACAGAATCTCGACGGGTAATGTCACCAGCACACCGTTGACGGGACAGGTACGGCGCCGAGTACGCAACAACCCCAACAGCGTCAGCCAGGCACCGGCATTGACTGGCGACTGCCCCTGCTCCAGATAGCGCCCCGGTGTATCGATGAGCACCGCCTGATCGGCAAAGTTCCAATCACTGCTGGCCGTACCGCGCATATCGCGAGTCAACTTGCGCTCGGCCTTGTTGAGCGGGAAGTCCAGACCGGAAAAGTCCAGCAGGCTGGTCTTGCCACTCCCGGCGGGACCAATCAACAGGTACCAGGGCAAATGCTCTCCATCGCCGCCATACAGACTGGAAAGTCTGATGACACGCAAAGCGTCCTTGAAGCGGCCGGATAATTCCTTGTGCTCCTTTTCAATCAGGGCCTGTTGACGAAGATACTCCTGACCTGCGGTGTCGGACTCCTGTTGCTTCCTGGCTGCCGCGCTGCGCCAACTGACGAAAACCATGCCCAGCCCCCACAGCAGAAACAACAGGCTCACGGACAGGAGGCGGGAGGTGGGGCTTTCCCAGAACCTGTGATCGGCCACGGCCAGCAGCGGCCCCGCGAACCATATACACAGTGCTACAGACAACACCGACAGCAGTGTCCAGACCCATGTCCTGCACAACAGGGCTGCCAGTTTCTTGAAGAGGTTTTTCATTGCATGTCTCTGTTTACAAGCGGGAACTCGAGTACTTCGGAATGGATCTGGCGATACGGTTTGAGCACCGTCTCGCGCTGCTCGGCCAGCACCCAGGCGAACCCTGAATACATCACGGCCAGACTCACGAAGGTGAACAACCCGAGCAGCCACCAGGGTGCCGTGCGAAGGCTCGAACCCTGTCGGGTCTGCACCCCATGCCAGTGCGGCGACAGTTCGGCACAGACATCCCCGCGCAACTGCCGGATCTGCCGGTAAAGGCCGTCACGAATCCCTTCCAGCTCGATATTGCCGCGCTTCATCACGCGGTATTTACCTTCAAACCCCAGTGACAGGCACAGATACATCAACTCAAGCATGGGTAAATGCCGGGCTGGATTGCTCGACAGGCGCTCCAGCAACTGAAAGAACTTTTCGCCGCCAAAGGTTTCCTGGTGAAAATGGCTCAACAGGCTCATCGTTGACCATTCAGCGCCCCAGGAGGTGCTCAGTACGGTTTCATCAAGCACCGTACACAGCACATAACGGGCAGCCAGCAGTTGATCGCTCTCTATGCCGTCCTGCCGTGCTCGTGCCTCGAAAACCTTGATGCCCCGGGCAAGCCGGTGGTTCAGTGAATGAAGCTCATCCGCCTCTTCACTTGCAGTGCCTGCCAGCTTGACCATCTGCGCCAGCAGATCACTCGCTGCCGCTACCAGCGGGTTGATGTTGATGCTGAAGGTTTCTGCCGGAGCCAGGCGTGCGGTGTAGATCAAGCGCTCTTCAAGCTGCTCGAAAGCTGGCGGTCTGGCAAAGTCGGTGAAACTGCCATGGCCTGTATCCTGCTGATGAACCACCTTGGCTTCGTGGTCGTGTTCCATATCAATGCGCATGTTCATGAGTTCCTGATGGCCCAGAATTTCAGATCGAGCCCGTCAAACTCACCTGAAACATGGAAAGCAAAGCCACCGGAGTTTTCTACCCGCGCTTGTTCCTGTGCGTTGAGTTCGAGAATGAAATAGGTCTTGTTCGAGTGGAACGGTATCTGCCGGGGAGCGACCGGCAGTGGTCTGAGCCTGATCCCTGGCAGATGCAGATTGACCAGTTCGCGAATGCTCTCTACGGACCCCACCTTGAGATGTGAAGGCAGGCGATGACGCAACTCTTCCGTATCACAATGCGCACTGGCCGCCAGAACGAAGGACGCCGCCCCCAGCAATTGCTGATCCACACGCGGAGATACCAGAACGCCATACTGACGAGCTTGCAGCTCCAGTTCGATTGCATGCTGTTCGAGCACCATCGACAACACTTGCCGGATCTCGGTCATCAAGGCCCTGAACGTCGCACCCTGATCGCTGTGCCGATAAATACTGCTCAATGCAGGGCGTCTGCTGTCGCTGCCGAAGGTGGCCAGATCGCCCAGCATGCCCAGCAGCACGCGATACAGCTCTTCGGGATGAACCCCCTCGATATTCAGGTAATGCCTGAGCAGCAGCTCGGTGCGATTGATCAGTTGCAGCATCATGAAGTCACCGACTTGCGCGCCACCGACCTCTCCGCTTGCACGAGCGCGCCTGGCAATCGCATCGCCACGATACTCCAGCAAGCCCACCACTTCCTTGAGGCATGAAACCAGATAGGCAGAGCGACGGGCATTGACGAATGTCGGGATGAAGTCAGGAGCCAGTGTGATTGCCTTGTCAGGTGAAGCCGACAGGACATGACACACCTTGAGCGTCACATAGGTCTGCTCACTTTGCGGCTCACCCGCCAGCAGGCGAAAGTCAGGACGCGCGCAGACAATCTCCGCAGTGTTTCCGTCACCGGCATTGGAGTCCGAAACCCTGCGGGTATAGGTGATATAACGGGCCAGAGCATCCGGCAGCTCCGGCCCCCGCGCTTCAATGCAATTCCCGGTTACCAGCGGCAATGCCAGATAGACCGGCGTGTCCATGATGTTGGGCGGTATATCCAGGGCCAGGGGTTGATCGCTGTCCCGAATATCGAAAATGCTGCCATCAGGAAGAACGCCCGACGCCTGAGCGATCACGATCTGTCCGGAAGTCAGGAACTGCGGATTTATCACCAACTCTGTGAAGCCCCACAGATAGGCACCGGCCAACCGGGTGCGGACTTTCATCTGATGAGCGTAGTAACGGTCGTTATGCTGAAAGTGCTGCGGGCGCAACAACATGCCTTCGCGCCAGATGACTTTGTGCTCATTCATGGCTGGTCATGCGCCCTGGCTGATAATCATCGCTGCGGTGAATACCGGCGTCATCGAGTGTCAGCTCGACACGGGTATGGCCCTGTGTCGTCAATGGAATGACATGGCGCCACCGGACTTCAGGAAGGTTTCGATAAGCAGCCAGAACCCCGACATACTGGCTGTCCTTCCCGGTCTTCAACTTGAGAAAGATGTGCTGCCCTGGCAGTAACTCGAGTTCTTCACTGGCCACCAGATCCTGACTCAAGGACTCTCTGGTCCGTCCATAGAGACTGAAAAAGTCCATGTTCTCGAACGCAACCGGATGCTTCAGCTCCATCAGACGCAAGACGACGGGAGAGGATCGACCATTGATATCGGGATTGAGGCCGTCATTGGCCGTCACTTGCAGGCTCAAGCGGGTCTGAGTCGAGTAAGGTGACAATGCCGAACAGCTGCCAAGTGCCAGCAGCACCGGCAACATGATCGAACTCTTGAAGCAAAACATAAGCATCATCCTTGGACGTCCAGGTAGAGGGTGTTTATCAGTTGAATCTGTTCTTCATAGGCATGAACAAAGTTGCGAAGCAGCAGACGCTCCTCCCATGCATGCTCTTTTTCCAGAGATTGGTAATGGCGCACATAGGCACGCCAACGACGCCCCGCCGTTGGCAATGATGAAAGAGCGCCATCTCGCTCAAATTGCCAGGTCAGTTGTTGCGGCGAGAAGTATTCAAATGTGGCACGCGCCAAAGTACGACTGGCATCAAGCATGGCAACTTGATGAGCCTGCAAGTCTCGAAACGACCGAACAAGCGACGACGCTTTGAACTTCCCATACAGCAGACCATCAATGGCTGTACTGATATCGGACTGCTCGATTGGATCAATATTTTCCGGTGCCAGCTGCAACTCGCGTTTCAATTCATGGCAGGTACTCAGATTTCTCTTCAGACCGCCAACACATTGCCTGAATAATCGTGCGGTATTTAACGCAAGAGCCTTGCGAGCCGCCGAATCGAGGTGATCAAGATTGATACCCAGCGCCTCGCCAAATACTTTCCAGAAGTCTTCCGTGAGCACTTCCGGCTCGCCCCGGCAAGGCTCGGCAGGCGGCATGTCAATCAACGCAGGCAGCAGAAGGCACTCGGTATCTACGCAGGCATGATCCATGACTGCACCTGGGTCCAACAGGGCATTCCTCTCATCAAAGAAAGTTTCCATCACTACTTCTCTTGCAGTTACTTGCCACGCCTTATTGAATCGGGGTCACCCAACGCTCGATATTCGCCATCAGAAAACTTGTAGTGACCGCCACATCCCGTCAGAAAGATCAGAAACACAAGAACACAAACAGCAGGCAGCCAATAGCGAAGACTCATAAATTCCTCCATGAGAATGGATATAACGGATAATGTTTTACTTATCGATCAGGCATGCAGCTCGTCACGCCCGATATTCAAGTGAGACATGCGATAAAGCAGAGTACGACGTGCCAATCCCAATTCACGCGCTGCCAGACTGCGATTGCCACCACTCTTTCTCAAGGAATCAAGCAGTACACAGCGCTCGACTTGCTCAAGACGCTCTCGCAGATTAAGCGTGGTATCACGAATCAACAGTTTCACATCGAAGGAAAAGTGTTCAGGCAACAGTTCGTCCCCTTCACATAACAGAACAGCACGCTCTACAAGCCCTTTCAGTTCACGGACATTGCCGGGGAAGTTGCGTCGGCACAGCAGCAGAAGCGCCACCTCGGACCATTGCACAGGTGCACGATCAAGAAGCTGGCAGGCCTTGTCGGCAAAATGCCGTGCCAGTTCTGCGATGTCGCCTTCACGATGACGCAAAGGGGGCAACTCGATGGGAAACTGGGCAAGCCGATAATAAAGGTCTTCCCTGAACAACCCTTCGGCGACCAGGGCCTGGAGATTGCGGTGGGTTGCCGCAATGATTCGAACATCGACCTTGCGGGTTTCACTCGAACCCAGAGGGCGTATTTCTCCTTCCTGCAAGACCCGCAACAGTTTTGCCTGCAAGGACAGCGGCATATCACCAATTTCGTCCAGCAATAACGTGCCACCGTTGGCGGTGTCGAACAGCCCCGCGCGGTCACGATCAGCCCCGGTAAATGCACCTCTGCAATACCCGAACAACTCGCTTTCCAGAAGTCCCTCCGGGAAGGCCGTACAGTTCTGCACGACAAAAGGCCTGGAACGACGAGGGCCATGATCGTGAATGGCACAAGCCACTACTTCCTTGCCTGTGCCCGTCTCACCGGTCAGCAAGACCGTGTATGAGCTGTGCAGCACCTTGCCGATCAAGTGACAGGTCTGATGCATGACTTCGCTCTGACCGATCAGGCCATACCGTGCCCGGGAAGGCTTCACTTCGAGGGGGCTGCTGAAAGGTCGCAGACGCTTCAGCAAGCGCAGCTGCGAAAGTACAAATGATCCGAGCTCGCCCAGAGACTCGGCAAAACCATCGAGCACTCTGCGATTCAGACCGGCGCACAACAGCAGACCGACGACGCTCTGCCGTTGATCCAACAGAGGCACGCACAGCAACGATTTCCAGCCTTTTTCATGAGTCGGTAAAAAACCGGTGTCATAGATCCCGGCACCGAGCTCGCTCACACTGACAACCTGGTTCTGGCTGAGACAGAACTGCAATAGCTGCTCAGCCTTGCAATCCAACTCAAGACTTGCAGGGCTTACGGGAACAGTCACACCTTCCAGCGACTCGGCACACAATTGCAGACGGGTATGCGTGGCATCGAGCAGATATAAGCGGCCCAGCTCGCACTCACTCAGTTCGGCGGCGGCAAGAGCCATCCCCTGCAACAGCATCTCGCTGTCGGAAAAATGCGCAAGACGGGAGTATAGAGCACAGAGTCTGCGGGCATAGCCCAAGGGTTCTTCGATTGAGCTGAACATCATGCGCACTCGCAAATGACGGTGTCTGTGGCGTCAAGCGTGGCATGCACGGTTTCGAGCCTTTCGCCCCGGGCCATGGCATCGAGCACCCGGTCTGCGATCAGCGGCATCACGTGCAGGTCAAGCAGGGAATCCACCAGTCGTGCACCACTGTCACTTTGCGCACAACGTTCCGCCAGGTAAGTGACCAGCGCCTGGCAATGACTGAAGACCAACTGACGGGATGAGAGACGCTCCCCCAGACGACGAAGCTTGAGTTCGATCAGCTCGCGCATCAACAGCTCATTGATCGGGTAATAAGGCACCACTTGCATCCGTGCCAGCAACGCCGGCTTGAAGTGGGCACTGAGTACCGGATGGATAATCCTGTCCAGTTCATGCGCTTCGGGCCGCTGGCCGTTCCGACACAGCGCCGCGATAGAGTCGCTGCCCAGATTGGAGGTCATCAGGATCAATGTGTTGCGGAAGCTGATCTCCCTTCCCTCTCCGTCATTGACCACACCCTTGTCGAAGATCTGATAGAAGAGATTCAACACATCGGGATCGGCCTTTTCCACTTCATCCAGTAAAACCACCGAGTACGGCTTTTGCCGGACAGCCTCGGTCAGCATTCCACCTTCACCGTAACCGACGTAACCGGGCGGCGCGCCGATCAACCGGGAAACCGTATGTTTCTCCTGGAATTCGGACATGTTTATCGTGATCAGAAAACGCTCGCCGCCATAAAGCAGATCAGCGAGCGCCAGAGCGGTTTCTGTCTTGCCGACACCACTGGGACCTGTCAGCAGAAAGACTCCGACAGGCGCATCGGGCTTGTTCAGACCCGCAGCAACGGCACGCATGGAGCGATCCAGAGCCTCAATGGCCTGCTCCTGTCCGCGGATACAGGCACGCAGGCCTGAGGCGAAATCGGCCACCTTGTCGCAGTATTCGCCAGCCAGCTGGGAAAGCGGAACGCCTGTCCAGGCACTGATCACCTCGGCGACCAGACGGGGGCAGACCTCGAAACTGACCAGTCGATGACTTGATTGACTCCGGGACAGACGCTGATGAATGACTTGCAGTTCATGCTCAACTGATTCGGGCACGCCTTCGTGCCCGATGCGCGCATCAGCCAGTTGCTGCCGCAATCGGAGCAGATGTTCAGCATCCTCTCGTTGCTGATGCCAAAGCCGCTCCAGCCCGGCCTCTTCCTCGCTCGCCTGTGCCATCCGGGCCTGCAGCGTATACAGCAGACACGCATCGACCGGTAAACCTGCATCTGCGTCGCGTCTCAGAGCATCGATCTGACGCTGCCCTTGCGCCAAACCGGCACGCACCCGCTCCAGGCTTTCGGGAGCCGCTGCGAGGCTGATCCGCACACGGGCACAGGCCGTGTCCAGAACATCGACCGCCTTGTCCGGCAACTGCCGCCCGGACAGGTAACGTGCCGATAGCCGGGCAGCCGCAACAACCGCATCGTCACGCAGATAGACGCCGTGACTCTTTTCATAGACCGGTGCCAGACCACGCAGGATCGTGATGGCCTCCTCCACCGAAGGCTCATGCAACTGTACCGGCTGAAAACGCCGCGACAGGGCCGGGTCTTTCTCGAAATACCTCTTGTACTCTGCCCAAGTAGTTGCCGCGATGGTCCGCAGTTCACCCCGCGCCAAGGCAGGTTTCAGCAGATTCGCCGCATCGGAACTACCCGCCTGGGCTCCGGCACCGATCAGGGTATGAGCTTCATCGATAAACAGAATGATGGGCTCGGGCGAAGACTTCACCTCATCGATGATGCCCTTGAGGCGACGTTCAAACTCTCCCTTCAGGCTTGCTCCGGCCTGCAGCAAGCCCATGTCCAGCGACAACAGCTCGACGCCCTGCAAGGCCTGCGGGACTTCGCCCCGGACAATTTGCAGCGCCAGCCCTTCCACAATTGCGGTCTTGCCGACACCCGCCTCCCCGACCACAATCGGATTGTTCTTGCGACGACGCGCCAGAATGTCAACCATCTGCCGGATCTCGGGATCACGACACAGAACCGGATCGAGCTTGCCGTCGCGGGCCTGGCGAGTCAGGTTATGGGTGAAACGGGCCAACAGGGATTCGCCTCTTTCCAGAGGGATGTGGGCAGAGGCAGTCTGTTCACCAAGCGCGAAATCACGCAGACGGTCGATATTTATCTTCGCCAGCAGTGGCTGATAGCGGCTGCCGGCGTAGCGGACCGGATTACGCAACAACGCCAGGATCAAGGCCGCCTGCCCGATCTGACTCTGGCCCAATTCCAGATTGGCGACCAGTAACGCATCCTGAAGCCACTGCACCAGTTCCGGGGCAAATACCGGGTTGCGGGAACAACTGTGTTCCATGCTCGGCTGCAGGGTTGCAATCAGACTTCCCGGCTCTACATCGGCGTCCTGCAAGGCACGGGACAGCATACCGTCAGGACGCTCGAGCAGGGCCAGCAGCAGATCCTCCACAAGAATCTGGCTCCCGCCTCTTGCCACACAACGCTCGGCCGTTCCTTCAAGGTCTCTGCGGGTGACGGCATCCAGCGCATTGACAAGTTGTTGCAGGTCTACATTGATCATCGATATATCCTTAATGACTATTCAGAGTGACGAGGCCATCGGCCCGCTCATGTCCGAGCCAACTGCTCCAGCCCAGATGGCAACAGTTCGAATTGCCAATACACAGCTTTCTGATTTCGTCCTGGCGCAACTCCAGGCGAATGTCGTAATCCAGTTGGTCACGCAAGGTAAAACGCACCAGTGCCGCAAGAGATCCAAAGCCGGAACCGATGGGCAGGAATTCGTGAAAACGATCCCAGCCAAGTTGCCTGATATGAATACGAAACTTGCCGCCCCGATCACAGACCCGCTCACCCAGTACCCCATCTTCACCGAGGCGACTATTGACCCTGCCCAGAAAACTGCGTTGTCGTTCCACAATAACAACCGAACGCTCCATACATTGTTCAATAAACAGGCTGGCATGTTTGAAGTAATAACGCAGCACAGACTCTATCAACGCCGCTGAGTGAGCACGCAAACTCAATAAACCGAGATAGGGAAACAAACGTTTCCAGTTGAGTTCTTCAGTACTGCGAACTTCCTCACCCGCCAGACCTATCAGTGCAAAAAGCTGACTTGAGAACGGGTCCTGCGCCCCATTCGTAAAACTGGCGTCATAACGATATTTGCGCCAGACCGGAAATATAAGTCGATGCAGGCGATGATGAAAAACATCCAGAAACGAACGGGTGGTTTTCGCTGACATACTGTCGCCCAGCGCTTGTTCACTATAAAAAGCAGGTAACGGCGAACTGCTTCCAGACAAACTTGAAAGATTGAGTGTGAGTCGTGCCCGTTGCTGTCCGTATTCTTCAAAAAATTGCAAGGAATCAATATCGCTACCAGGAAAGCCCATGCCCGGGTTGGCTTGAAACTCCAGCAGGTCCTGGACACTCTCCGCATCGATATCCGGATTGGCTTTCCGTAGTTGCTCGATAATCAGAGGTACGGCCTGGAACAGAGAGTATCGGCGTATTGTCTGACTCAGACGTTTCAGATCAGAGGCTGAAGTCCCATTCGTGGAGTCCATTCGTATACTTCTCCCTGGGTACTCTTCACATGCAACTCATGAAAAGAGTTGAGGCTGGCATAAAGAGCAAAAAACTCGTTAAGTACCGAGGCAAAGACAAACAGGCCTCCTTCTCCGGCACAACCTTGCGTATCGATCAGCAATTCCGTTTTCAACCCGCGAACAGGAAGACCTCGATATAAATGGTCGACGGGTTCATGACGAATGGATTTGAGGCCATTCAAAAGCTGCTTGCTGACTCGCTCTGCCTGTTGATCGTAATGACGCGGAAAATCATATGTTTCCAGAATGCATTTCAGCGCCGAGACATTGTTCAGCGACAGGTAATTCAAGGACATATTGCTGATCACCCGCCACAGAAACTCTTTATGAAGCGGTGGAGCAAAGCTTCGTGTCGCCGGGGTGATATTTCTGAACTTCAGAAAATCAGGCGTTTCCTCGCAAGGCCTGCAAATGCCGCCCACGGCTAGCTGCAAGGGCAGATCCTGATGGGTACAGGTCAACTCCACAGAAATGGTTTCATGCTGACGGGTCTGACGACCATCGAAGCTCAAGTATGTATCCAGGCCATCATGCAGCGGTGAAGGATGCTGACGAATGCTGTAATAAGGCCTTGGATACTGAACATCGAAACTGGGGTCGTGCTCGAAAGATTCAAACAGCACAAACTCCTGATAACCCAGGCCTCCAGGCTGCCAGCCTGTAACCTTGTCGACCGAAAAGATCCCGCATGTTCTTGAGTCCTGCTCACCCGCTAGCACCCTGTATTCGTCCTGAGTGCCTTCAAGACGAATAGGTAATGCATCCTGTTTGAACAGGTTCACGACAGGCGTGCAGTACAGCCTGATATTCTGCAAGGTCGGTCGCAGGCGCTGAATATCACTCTTTACAATCTCAAAGGATAACTCTACGCCCCGCACCTTCTCCATGATTTCCGGCGCAAGTGAATTTATTACATCAAGGCCAAATACATCAACAAACAGATATTTCTCTTTGAATACAAAATATTCCTGCAGATAACGATACCCCCGGAAAGTATTCAGCGGATAAGGAACAAGAGCCTCCTCCTCTGCAAACCCCACCGGTCGCACTCTATCGGCAGGTATATTGAAAGATACTCTGTCACTACCCGCTATCACAAAAGGATTACCGTCCGCATCCAGTGGTATCAGACTGATCTTTTCGAGATTACGCATCACCCCCAGATACAGCATCTGACTGATGTAAGGCTCTCCGGCAAAATGCAGGCGCAACCGACTCAGTTCAAGAGCGCCCATATGCCCGTCACCATTGATTTCAAGACGCAGACCGAGCAATACACCGCTGCCATTTGCCGAATAACTCAATGCAGCCAGCCGCAACGGCAATACAGCCGTTTCGTAGCAGGTACGGAAGTGACAGACGGATCCTTCTACCGGAATACTTTCCACAGGGGTTCCACGGGCAACTACGACACCGGTTCCCGAGTACTCCAGAGGTTCGAACTGCAACATGCTGACCGCTGGAAATGGTCGCATATAATTCGGCCACAATAACTGCATCAATGAATGAGTAAGTTCAGGTAACTCGTCATCCAGCTTTTGTCGCAACCGACCGGTCAGAAATGCAAAGCCTTCCAGCAGCCGTTCAACATCCGGATCCTGTCCGGCCTGCCCCAGAAAAGGTGCCAGTGCAGGATGACGCTCGGCAAAGCGACTTCCCAATTGGCGCAAGGCCGTCAATTCACTCTGGTAATAGGTATTAAAAGACAAGCGTTATCCACCTGATTAGTGCCTGAAAAGCACCCACATACAAAACATGACCTGAATCCAGCCGCACATACTCCATCAACATATGCCCTGCAACATGAGCACACCCGATTGGAAATTGACTGACACTTAACTTATATCGACTTTCCCGCCATCACCCAGACTTGCAGTAAAACAGACAGCACGTTTCACGTTTTCCACAAGCAGAAAACCTTCAATGGAAAATCGCAATTTCAACTTTCCATCCTCTGGCGGCAGGGATATCACACGCACTTCGGACAACCGAGGCTCACAGGTTCTGATGAAAGCCTCGATAGCCGAGCGAGACCGGGCATGAGTGTCATGCAGGCTCATACGCATGTCATTCAAATCCGGCAGCCCATAATCAGGCTTTGTCTGCACGCTTCCCGCCCGGGTGCCGAGCATCTTCGCAAGATGAGCGGCCACCGAAGCGATGACGCACTCTTCGCGACTCAAACCGTTACGGCTCCTGGTTTCACCGCCAAGGCGCTCGAAAAGGCTACCGTAAGGATTCATGTCCGAGTGCCTGCAACGTGCATCCGGTTACTCCTTGTCCAGCTTGCCGACCAGGGAAAGCGTAAAATCCGCGCCCATGTATTTGAAGTGAGGGCGCACATTCAGGCTGACCCGGTACCAACCCGGCTCACCTTCAACATCGCTGACGGTAATCTGCGCAGCACGCAATGGACGACTGCCACGCACATCAGCGCTCGGGTTTTCCTGATCGGCCACGTACTGACCAATCCACTTGTTCAGTTCAAGCTCGAGATCGGTACGCTCCTTCCAGGAACCCAGCTGTTCACGCTGCAGCACTTTGAGGTAATGCGCCAGGCGGTTGACGATCATCATGTAGGGAAGCTGAGTGCCCAGCCTGTAGTTCAACTCGGCCGTCTTCCCTTCGGCACCGATACCGAAAAACCTGGGTTTCTGCACAGAGCTGGCGGAGAAAAAGGCTGCGTTATCGCTTCCCTTGCGCATGGTCAGTGCAATGAAGCCCTCTTCGGCAAGTTCGTACTCACGGCGATCGGAAACCAGCACCTCGGTAGGTATCTTGGTCTCGATCTCACCCATGCTCTGGAAGTGGTGCAGCGGCAGATCCTCGACAGCACCGCCACTCTGAGGGCCGATGATGTTCGGACACCAGCGGAACCTGGCGAAACTGTCAGTCAGGCGGGTGGCAAATGCGTAGGCCGTATTGCCCCATAAGTAATGCTCATGGCTGCCGGAAACGTTTTCCCTGTAAACAAACGTCTTGACCGGGTTCTCTTGCGGGTCATAAGGGGTACGCAGCAGAAACCGCGGAACGGTCAGGGCACAGTAGCGAGCGTCTTCCTGCTGTCGAAAACTTTGCCACTTGGCGAATTGCGGGCCATCGAAGTGGTCTTTGAGATCCTTCAGATCAGGCAAGCCTGTAAATTGCTCAAGACCAAAAAAGCCAGGACCGGCAGCAGCAATGAATGGCGCATGAGCCATACAAGCAACGCTCGACACATATTGCAGGGTTTTCACGTCAGGCGAACTTGGCGAAAAAAAGTAGTTGGCGATGATTGCACCAACCGGATTGCCACCGAACTGCCCATATTCAGCGGTGTAGACATGCTTATAAAGGCCTGACTGCATGACCTCTGGCGAATCTTCAAAATCATCCAGCAAGTCTTGTCGGGATACATTCAATATTTCGATTTTGATATTTTCACGAAAATCCGTGCGATCGACCAGCAATTGAAGACCGCGCCATGAAGCTTCCAGCGCCTGAAAGTCCTTGTGGTGCAGAATCTCATCCATTTGCTGGCTAAGCCGTGTATCGATCTCGGCGATCATGCGATCAACCAATGCCTTTTTCACGGGTTCCTGACTGTTGTGTGGCTTCAGAAGTTCCTCTATGAAAGCCGCCACTCCCCGCTTGGCAATATCATAAGCCTCGTCACCGGGGACCAGTCTTGTTTCGGCGATAATCCGGTCAAGAATCCCATACTCTACAGCGTTGTCGTTTTCTGACCGTAGCGCTTCAGCACTCATTAGATTGATTTCCTTATACGTAAAACTCAGGCGTTTTCCGATGCAGCAATATCCAGCCCCAACTCACCCAATACACGATTACGCGATTCGGCATCGGCAAGCACACTTTCAATCGCCTTGCGAAAGGCAGGCACATTTCCCAAAGGTCCCTTGAGTGCCATAAGGGCATCCCGCAGTTCCATGAGCTTTTTCAGTTCGGGAACCTGTTCTACCAGACTGGCCGGATTGAAGTCCTTGAGTGAACGGACGCGGATATCGATCCCCAACTCTTCGTGACCATTGGATTCTTGAAGGCGGTTGGGCACATTCAAGGCAAGTGTCAATTCCTGTTTTTCCAGCACGGCATCGAAATTGTTTTTATCGATGCTTATCGCTTTACGATCTTCCAGTTTTCGCTCATCGGAACGCTGTGTAAAATCACCCAGCACCAACAGTTTCAAAGGAAGTTCAATCTCTTCCCTTGCGCCTCCAATAGCAGGTTTGAAGGTGACATTGATACGTTCCTTCGGCGCGACAGAGCCTTCTTTTGCCATACGTTTTTCCCTTACCGTTATAGCCTTCAAGGCTTACTCAAGTAACACCTCGAGATCGAGGTGACAAAGCCTGCGATATATTTCATCCTTGCGTTCTCTTACCACGTTGTTTTGTGGCAAACACTCATAGCAGCTATTCAATGTGTGCAGCACTTTCAGGGAAAGCTCAGGTTCCCATGCGTGAAATCCTGAATCCTGTAAATATTGATCCATTATTTCCAGCTGACTTCTGGCGAGTTCATACTTCCTGGCCGAATAACAGAGCTTCGCCAGAGCAAACTGCCAATAAAAGCGCTCTCGCTGACTCTGAGCACTCTGCAACTTCTGTTTGAGCATCTGAACAGCGGACTTCAGGCCATCGCCGCGCAAAATCGATAACGCCTCTTCAAGCACGACATCCCACTCGGGCTGGACAACACTTTCTTCAGGGGCATCATCAACAGTTTCAACCTGAAGATGAGGCATGACCTGCTCATTTATCCAGTTATGCGTATCATCATCGGCAAAGGGTGATCCATCCTGAAATTTCAGGTCGCAGACTCCTGGAAGACGCTCCAGAAACAGCGCAAGAAGGATTTCAACCTCCCGCATTGCCGACTCTGCTTTCAACGCCCGTAAACACTCCCATACCAGCCGCTGCCCATCGAACCAGAAAGGCGTCAGCGCAAGGCTGGCTTCGACATCAACGACCAGATCCGCATAATGTCCTTGCTGAAAACGCTCGGCATAGGCATTCAACTTATCGGCGGACAAACCATGCAATGCCGTTATTTGCATGACATTGCAGTCGGGTACTTTGTCGACGGACAACCAGAACACCGTACGACTCAGACGCAAGGCACGGACATCCGTAGCTTTCTGACGCAACCACCAGGCACATAGTTTCTGCGCACTTTCCTGCTGTATCTTTAATGTTTTATATGCATCTTTTTCGTTTTCAATGGTGACATCACTTTTAAAGATCCTGGCAGCAACCTGCTTTACCTGAACAACCAGATTCTCTGTATCGGCTTTGCTTTCGACTGCACGCTGCACCATAACGGCAAGCCTGCGGCGGACAGGTAACAGCAGCGGAGCCTCATCACCCAGGCAACTCGCCAGCAAGCTGTCCAGCTCTTCAAGCCTTTCAACCAGCTTTTGAAACAGCGGTAGCTGAGTAGTAACGGATACGTTCTCGACAAGTACCTGTTCAAGCCGTGGCACCAACCAGTCAAATGCAGCCGTTCGGGTTCGCAACTTGCGGGGATAAAGGACCTGCCAGCGATGCGTGCATAAATGATGAAGCAAGTTAATCCCCGCCAACAAGCCGGGAAATGATTCACATTGATACAAAGCCCAGGTCAACCAGACCGCAACACGAAGATCCTTTGAGCACTCACGCAGAATATGTTCACTGAGTTCACGAACTTTCAACCAGTCGACCTGAACACTCCCCTGCATGGCATACACCTTGCTCAGTTCCCCCTCAATAGCCTCGAACTCGCTTGAAAAGCGAATATCTTCACCTTCTGGGCACTGCTCGGAAACAGGATGATTGACAAGTTCAAGATAATGAATGGAAAGCTTGTCCTGATAACTCATCAATCATCCTTCATCCCTGAAACCACTTGTCGAATCGCAAACACACAAACTTTAAAAACCCGCAGACAGGCTGCAAAATCACGAGGCGCACACTAGCCCTGGACAAACCCTTTAACAAGCAAGAAAGACGCACACCTTAAACTTTCGGAATTTTCCTACAAGCACGAAGAGAAAAGCACTACGACAACCACTACATATGCATTACCGCTATTCAGAACAGCCGACACCTTGAGCAAAACTCATACCCCCCCCTGCAATAAAGCCATCATGCGCAAAATCCTGCACAGCACAGTGCAAATAAATCGCTCAATAAACCCCTGAATCCCCCAGAAATAAACGCATTGAGAATGGGCATACATGAAATTGCGCAAATGCGCAAAAGCTTGCGCAGTTCGGGCATTGAAAACATCTTCGCCAGCAACTAGCAAAAAGCCAACCCGCTGTTTTAAAAGAAAAAATAAAAACTGGCATATTTCTTGGTATTAGCCAGATCGTTCCATCGGCGAAATACGCTGTCGAACACTTATTTTTTGCAAGGAGAAAGTCAATGGCTACACCTGTTTACATGTCCATCAAAGGCTCAAGACAAGGTCTGATTACTGAGAAAGCCTCTACCTTTGAATCAATCGGGAACATCTATAAGAAGGAGCATGAAAATCAGATCATGGTCCAGGCCGTCAGCCATGTGGTCACTGTTCCGTGTGATCTGCAGTTAAGTCAACCTGCCGGTACACGTATTCATAAACCCCTGTGCATTACCAAGATATTCGACAAATCTTCCCCGATGTTGCAGGCAGCATTGGCTGGCGGCGAAAATCTTCCCGAAGTAGAAATACATTGGTACCGGATTGCCGACGGCGTGCTAGAGCATTATTACACCACCACCCTGGTAGATGCCGTCATCGTGGAAATCAAAGACTACATGCTCAACAACCAAGATTCGTCCAATGCGGGCCATGCCCACTTGCAAGACGTCCATTTCACCTATCGCAAGATAACGTGGAACCATCTGAAAGCCAAAAGCTCCGGGTCTGACGATTTGCGCGCTCCAGTCATAGCCTGACTCTGAAGATACTCACCCTGTCGATTCAAAAGAATCGACAGGGCTCAAGTTGGTGCTCATTCAGAGATGGAGTAATACATGATGTCCGCATCCGCCCATCAGACGCATTTCAGCCTGCACCTGCAAGACGTCAAACACGACTTTCAGGTACTGGCCTTTACCGGCAATGAAGCCATCAGCCAGCCCTTTGCCTTTGAGCTGCAACTGGTCAGCGAAGATCCGGCGCTGGACCTGGACACCCTGATCAATCGCCCGGCCTTTCTGCAGTTCGGCCCTGACGGCATTGGCGTGCATGGCCTGATCGACCGCATCGCCCAGGGAGATTCGCGCAAGCGGCTGACCCACTACGCCATGACCCTGCGGCCGCATCTGGCGTACCTGGGCCACCGCATCAATCAACGCATCTTCCAGCAGCAATCCGTGCCGCAGATCATTGCCCGAATCCTGCAGGACCACGGCATCCTTGCCGACCGCTATCACTTCCAGCTCGGCCTGCCCTACCCCAAACGCGAATACTGCGTGCAGTACGACGAGTCGGACCTGCATTTCATCCAGCGTCTCTGCGAAGAGGAAGGCCTGCACTACCACTTCCAGCACAGCCGCACGATGCACAAGCTGGTGTTTGGCGACGACCAGACCGTCTTTCCCCGCCTCGCGCCCCTGAGCTACCGACAGGACAGCGGAATGCTCACCCATGAGCCGGTTATCAACCGCTTCAATGTACGCCTGGAAACCCGCAGCACCCGCACCACCCGGCGGGACTATGACTTTCAGAAACCCCGCGTAGCCCTGGAAAGCACACAGGATCAAGCGATCCTCCCGGACCTCGAGGATTACGATTACCCCGGCCGTTTCAGCGACCGGGAGCGCGGCAGCCTGCTGACCAGACGCGCCCTGGAGCGTCATCGCCATGATTACCGCCTTGCCGAAGGTCAGAGCGACCAGCCCGCCCTGCTCAGCGGGCACTTTCTCGACCTGACCGGGCACCCGCAGACCAGCTGGAATCAACTCTGGCTGCTGACCCAAGTACACCACGAAGGCCGCCAGCCGCAGGTGCTGGAAGAAGCCGCAGGCCATGAACCACAGCCTGCCTGGCAGGGCTATCGCAACACCTTCCGGGGCACGCCGTGGGATGCCTTCTACCGCCCGCCCCTGCGGCATCCCAAACCCCGCATTGCCGGCAGCCAGACGGCCATGGTCACCGGGCCGCAGGATCAGGACATCCATTGCGACCGGCATGGCCGGATCAAGGTGCAGTTCCACTGGGACCGTGAAGGCCAGCAGGATGCCAGCAGCAGTTGCTGGTTGCGGGTCTCGTCCGGTTGGGCGGGCAACCGCTATGGCGCTGTCGCCCTGCCACGGGTCGGCATGGAAGTGCTGGTGACCTTTCTGGAAGGCGATCCCGATCAGCCGCTGGTGACCGGCTGCCTGTACCACGCCGAAAACGTCCCGCCCTACACCTTG